>Ga0307510_10001026_pt1 | contig 29560 bp, 12 predicted proteins | sample 12_EM_MG_FD_207224 | JGI IMG/M metagenome (GOLD analysis project Ga0307510, IMG submission 207224) | Populus trichocarpa ectomycorrhiza microbial communities from riparian zone in the Pacific Northwest, United States - 12_EM | ecosystem: Host-associated > Plants > Roots > Unclassified | place... | reverse complement strand
TTTAATGGAATAATAAAAAATATTTGATATCAATATTATTTATTTCATGATGTAATAATAGTAGTTAAATCTACAATATTTAAATTAAAAATATTTTTTTAATTATTTTATAACCTCAATTTGAAAAACATTTTTTTAACCAAACATATTAAACTATTTTTTGTTCAACCTCAATTTTAACCATAATTTTAACCAAACATATATTTTTCCAAACCAACTTCAACTAAAAGTACTTTTTATAAAACAACTTTTTTAAAACCATAACCACAACAGCAACCGCAATACCAAACACACCCTTAGTCTGTTAATATCCTTGTTCCAGTTCAATATTTTTTGAAGATGTGTCACATCAAGTAAGTAAACCTACTTATTTTTTATTGTAACCTGTTTTTTTACGTAGTATATATAGTTTTTTTTGTGTGTTTACTTGTTTTATAGCATTTTTTTATAGAAATTTGTTATATTAATGTGTGATTTGTACATGTTAGGGTTTGTTTGAGATTTTAAAAAATTATATTTGTTTGTCATCTAATAAAATTAAGTTTGATTTTGTAACTTAGATATTTTTTTTAATAAAATAAATAATGGGTTATTTAATGTGCATGTTTTATATTTTGTCAATTTTATTGTTGAAGTTCAAAATTTAGGTAAATTTGGAGAAATTTGATTTTTTTTGGAGAAAATTGATAATCATTAAATGATACTATTAAAATAGATTGAATAATTTTGAATTAAACTAATGATAGTTAATTAACTGGGTACCAATAATTTGTTTAGTTAAAATTATTAATTAAATCATGTTGTCATCAATATTCTATATAGGTTTCATATAAATAATGGATGATCGTTCTTGAATGTATTGAGTTTCACCTAAAGTGTTAAGCAGGATAAATTAGTGTAATGAGGTTGAGGGTTTTATTAAATACACACTATTTATTTTGAAAAATATTAGTGGATGCGGTATTAGATATTTATGTAAGAGGTGTACAAATAAAATGTTTATCAATCCTGATGTTATTACAATACATCTACTACAAAAAAGGTTCATAGGAAAATATTTGTGTTGGTTTGCACACGGAGAACCATGTGTTCCTTATGAGATCATGGTAGAAAGGATGGTTAGGTTAATTTCTAGTTCTAGCAATGTGCATGGAGTTGCAAATGATAATAATAATTATTATGGGAGTGATTATAGATGCAATGAGAATGAATCCGAGTTATGCAGGTAAATGTTCAATTGTAGATAAAGAGACAAATGTAGACGCAATTATATTTTTTGAACTTTTGAATGATTCAACAAACTATTATGAGATGGGTACACAATTCACAACAAATTAATGGTTATTGTACAAGTGTTCACCATAACTCAAATTATAAGTTGGGTGAGGTTAATTATGATATAATCATCGGATGATCATGACTTTTCTCGATGATTTTTCTAACCAAAAAAACAAAAAAGTATTAATATTAAATAATATTAAAGTACAAATGAGTTGTTAGGATGACTCTAGCAAACGGTTTTAGCGCTCAGTCAACGAAAATTACGAGAATTAGCGAAGCCTACAGGTAATGAGAGTCTCAAGGCATTTGCTGTTGCCTCCACCATCAAAATTTTGGTAGAATTTATTCCTATCATCCTCGAAACAAGAATTTTCCTTCCGAGCTGAAGAATCCCAAGAGTATCATTCAAGAAAGTCACAAAGAAGAGAGAATTTTATTCGTGGAAAATAGAAAGGAAACAAATTAAGGTTTGTAGTGGAAAAGGATTGTCGCTTAACATCATGCCTAGCAAATTAAGGAAGGCTATCGGTGCTGTGAAAGACAAAACCAGCATTAGCCTTGCCAAGGTTTCTAGCTCCAATGCATCAAACCTCGAAGTCTTAATTCTTAAGGCCACCAGACATGATGAAGTCCCAGTTGATGAACGTTACGTTAACGAAGTGCTCAGCCTGATCTCCTCCAATAAAGTCTATGCAGCAGTCTGTGCCCAAGCTATTGCCAAGAGGATTGGCAAGACACGAAATTGGATCGTTGCTCTTAAGTCTCTTATGCTTGTTCTCCGAATTTTCCAAGATGGTGATCCTTACTTCCCCAAAGAGGTCCTTGTTGCAATGAAGCGCGGAGCCAAGATTCTCAATATTTCAAGCTTTCGAGACGACTCCAAATCAAAACCCTGGGACTACACTGCCTTTGTTCGAACATTTGCTCTATATCTTGACGAGCGGTTGGATTGCTTCCTCACCGGTAAACTTCAAAGAAGATTTACAAACCGAGAGCGGGAAAATAGCCATCCAAGAAGCAGACGCGGCAACGATTCAGTTTCTGAAATGAAGCCGGCAATGTTGCTCGAAAAGCTCTCCTACTGGCAAAAATTGCTTGATAGAGCAGTTGCAACTAGACCAACTGGTGCCGCTAAGACAAACAGATTGGTGCAGATTTCTTTGTATGCAATCGTGCAAGAGAGTTTTGATCTCTATCGTGATATTTCCGATGGACTTGCGTTTCTTCTAGATAGTTTCTTTCAGTTACAACCACAGTATTGTGTCAATGCCTTCCAAACTTGTGTCATGGCCTCAAAACAATTTGAAGAGCTATGCTCCTTTTATGATTTGTGTAAAAGCCTTGGGGTTGGACGAACTTCTGAGTACCCAAGTGTGCAGACGATATCACAAGAGCTTTTAGAAACATTACAAGAATTCTTAAGAGATCAGTCTTCCTTCCCTACAAATGGTAGATCGCCAGCACAGTTGCTTCTTCCATCACCACCGAACAACGATGCTTCTTCAAGCACTGATAGGTATGGCGGGTGGGAAGAATCTTCAGAGAAAGGATCTGAATTTGGCTCCCAATGCACCTCACTGGAGGATCTCATGAGTGCAACGGATATGGGAACGAGCCCATCGATGTCCACGGATCACTATTTGGAGCAGTTTGAGATACGATCTCAGACTGAAGATATCCTTAGCACTGCTGATTCTAGCTCGATTCATTCACCAGCCATTGATCAAGGAGCAATAAGTGCGACAAATAGTGTTTTTGATCTCGTATCTTTGGATGGCTGGCCACCAGAAGAGCAAGAGCAAGAACAAGAATCAGAACCAGAACCAGGTCAGCGAACCTCAGCATTGGACTCCAACACTGGTCTAAGCGATTGTTGGGAGGCTGTCCTAGCAGAGACAGCAAACCAGTCAATGCAAGCATCACCGGATCCAACCATTGGATTTGAGCCCAACGCCGTGAGCAATTTCTTTGATCATGGTTCAGCTCATGTAGACAGTGGATTTGAGCCCCCCATCGTGGACAATATCATTGATCAAGCTTCACTGCCAGATCACCAATACAATCCATTTTTACAAGATACAACTGAAATACCAGCAACTGTTGCCACCACAGACAGCCAATCAATATGTCCAGTCAATGAGATGTTTTCAGTCGCCCCTACATTTCGGGCTACCCCAACCTTCAGCGAGCAAAATCCTGATACAGCGGCAGGATTGCACAATCAAGACGATCCGTTTGCACCATGCCTTACTACAATGGCTGCTGGACATGTATCTAATGTTTCCATGGATCAACAAAGTCTGTTGCAACAGCAACAACTCTGGCTGCAGAACCAGGACAAGATCATAGCAAAGAATATGTCTTGATATTCGAAACGGAAGCATGGAATGCCGCAAACTTTGATTTTTTGTGATTTTGTATAGTTAACAAAGTCGATCAGCCTTTCCTTGTTTTTTTTTTTTGGCAAAAACCAAGCACAACAACTACAGTCATAGCATGGTGTAAATAATTTTATACTGGGATTCAATAGGAAAATAATTATTTTTGTACTTTGTTTTTTTATTTATACAATGTATAGCAAAGATAAAATTAGAATTCTCAAGTTGTAAGGTTACAAACCTAATTATAAAATTTTTTTGAAAAAGTTCTATGATATTTTTATTAAATTTAAATAATAGTTTGGATCTTCTAAAACTAAAATAGACACCTTATATTTATAATAGTTTTAATCCTTTATAGAAAATAATTTCTAATTAAAACTTTCATAACTAATAAAATCCATCTATCTTTAGGATTTTTAAATAGTAAAATACAAATTAAATTAAAATTCTTAAACTAAGTAGGTAACAAATAATTAAAATCCAAAATTAACTAAAAAAATAATTAAAATAGAAAAATAGTAACTTCAGACTTCATATCATATGCTTTTTGTATTTCGTTGAGGACATTTTTTATGGCTCGACCTTGTTAATCTAGTCCATTAACTCCAGGGATAATTGTTCTATATCAATCTACTCCATTTAATAAAAACTCATTTTCAAGTTGAGTTCAGTATCTGGAAAGTACTCGTAAAAGTGATCAATATTGAAGGTCTTGAATATGCCCATGTTGTAAACTCTCAATAAAAAATAGATAAATATGAGTTAAATAGGGTAACTATTAATTGAAAAATAATAAATTAGGAAAAAAATCTTATGAATTGGGATGCACATTTCTGAGAGATTAATTTAAAATTTAGAGAAGCTAAAGTAATAAAATAACACGCGAAATATTAGTTAAAGTTAACGATATCGTGAAAACTCCGTGACTAGGTAAAAATAATAATTTAAAGAAAGAATTTTGTAAATTGGGTGATATTATGAGTAAAATAGAAGGAAATGTCAAATAAATCAATGCATGACCCTTTGTGCGAGAAATGTTGAATTTTAGTATAATCTCCGCGCACAATCACACTATTGGGACTAAAAGTTGTAAGAAACTCAGAAAATAATTTATGATAATTATGAATAGGAATCTCCAAATAATTAGTCTAATACCCCAAATGATTTAAGTAAATTATATGGTATGCAAAATTCAGATTTTTGGCGTGAAATTTTCAACTATTCAGTTTTACAATATTAAACGTATCTCTCAATCCGACCGTTGGATCAGGTTGAAAGTTTACATGGGTTTTAAGACATAATGTTTTACCTTGAGTTAAAATTTAAGGTCAATCAGATTTCAGGAAGATCTTGAAAATAAAGATACAGCTTCGGGTTAGTGCAATAAACCAAAATTTATGGGGGATAAGTTGGGGTATAATAGTAAATGACCTATAAAACCTAATATCACTATACTTGCTGCTACTGTTCATGTGGAACAATAACTAAAAAGAGAGAAAGAGGTTTCTCTCTTGCCTCTTTTAAGAAATCACTAGAGAAATCTTTTCAAATTAAGAAGCTTGCTTGAAGGAGAGGAACTTGAGAGACAAGTATGGGTGATGAAGAGGAAGAACAATTGAAGAATAAATTGGTAAGAACTCTTCAATTTGAACTCGAAATTATTGATAAAAGTGTTCTTCCTTAGTTTTCCTTATTGATTTCATAGTTAGTAAATGATAATTGAAAAACCCCTAATGTTGTGATTCTAGGGCTCTTGAAAATGTGTAGGAAATTAGAGTTTCTTTGAACATAGAGTAATGATAATGGATGTTGTGATTCATGAAAACACTTAGTGTGCTTGTCAAATTTTTCTCTCATGTAATTAAAATTTTAACAGTCTTACTAGCCAACTTATAGTCGAAATTACAACTTGAAAACAATGTAATTTGGAGTTGATGTTTGTACAAATGTTGTAGGTATGGATGTTATCTTTTACATAGAACTAGTCTCGACTTATGTTGAGTTGTATAACTCCAGATACAAGAAAAACATTAAGTAAAGGTCCAGACCGACATAGTACGAGATAAATTTTAGGTGCTACTATAATTGTTAATTTTGAGCCTTAAAATAATGTAATTTGAGGCTGGTGTCTTATAAACATTGTAGGTATGGATGTTATCTTTCAAATGGAACTAGTCTTGACTTATTTGGAGTTGTATAACTCTAGATATGAGAAAAACACTGAGAAATGGTTTATACCAACATAATACTGGACTAATTTTGGGGGCTACTGGAATTGTTAATTTTAAGCTTTAAACCGATGTAATTTGGAGCTAGTGTCCTTATAAGAGTTGTAGGTATGGATGTTACTTTTCAAATGGAACTAGTTTAGACTTATTTGAAATTGTATAACTCCCAATATGAGAAACACACTGAGTAAGGGTCCAGACTGATATAGTACTGGATAAATTTCTTATGCTACTGTAATGAGTGACTTTAGATATATAGATGGAAAACTAGGTATTGTGTCCTTCATGAAAGTTATAGCCCTATATATTAAATTTTCATAGAGACAAACCATGCTTGAAAAAGAGTTTTGAAACTTTAGTTATAATTAAAACACTAAACAATGTTTGAGGTTGGGTGGACTAAACCAGCTATGACTAATCAAGCTCTAATCTTTACTTGGAATTTGTTGTTGATTAAAGGTTCTAACACTTGGAATGATGTAGTAAAAAATTGATAAAATGAAAACTTAATGTTAATACCCATGTTTCGGCCTATAGAAATTTAGATGGGAGAATCCTGGAGAATGTACATATTGAACTTGATTGTGCACTACTTGACAACATTGTGATGAACTTGATGAGGTTATGAAAAAAAATATGATCCTTGAAAATATTAAGTAGTACTTCGTATTCAGAATGCGAAGAACACCTTATTAAAATTAAAGATGAATGTCTTGTTACAATATTATCATTGTACAATTATACAAACATAGGAGATGTTTGAATGAATGTATGTGTGTTCTGGTATATGTGTGGAAATGGTCTTTGATATTACCTAAATAAAAATATACTAAGTAGTGGTCATTTTGTGTATCAGTAGGCGCAATCGGGCGAGGACACACTACGGAAGGGGCAGGTAGGTCGTTTCCACCTTTAACTAATTATTATTAAATCCTCGAAGTATTTATACATAATGTTGCTACTCGATTTCAATCGATTAAAATTACTCATGAAATACAATGAATAATGATGTGATTAGCTTCAACTAATGGTATCCATATTGGATAACAAAGATTAATTGATGAGATTAGCTTTAACTAATGATATTCATATTGGATAACCAGGATTAAATGATGTGATTAGCTCCGGCTAATGGTATCCATATTAGATAGTCGGGTTCATTGATGAGATTAGTTTCGGCTAATGACATCCATGTTGGATAGCCGAAAATGAATGATGAGATTAGCTTTGGCTAATGACATCCATGTTGGATAACCGAGAATAAACATTGAAGATTAGCTTTGGTTAATGATATCCATGTTGAATAGCCGGGAGTAAAAGATAAGGTTAACTCTGGTTAATGGGATCCATACTAGGATTACCGGTAATGAGTGTTGTGAACCATCTTATTTGAAAGCGTTTATTAATACAATGAAATAAAGAGTATTATGTGTTATTCATAATCAAAATTATTATTTAAAGAAACATATACAAAATTCATCATAGTTAGGAATGAATAGTTATGCATAGAAGAATCCTATATGTACAAGGATTCTTAGAACATAATACATGTCATCAGTTGTTTGTTGAACATAGCTCAAATAAAATAATGTGATATAAGGTTGTATAAAGATGTGGAGTAAAATATTAAAGATAACTTGGTATGAAGATATTAATAGTCGAATTTGTTGGCAATCAAATGGGTTTGCCAAAATTTTAGTATATGCGAGGGGATGACCAGATTATACTTAGTGGCCATTGTATCGGTTACTAAGGATGAGATATGAATGATACTTAGTGGCCGCAACGTCGGTGACTAAGGATAAGAAATGAATGATACTTAATGACCGCAATATCAGTGACTAAAGATAAGGTATAAATTGATAGTTGACGATTAATTACCAATGTCTATGAATATTGCAACTTTTGATGTTTAGTTGCCCAAAAAAATGATGACCAAGGAAGCAAAGTATGGTTTTATTAATTATAAGATGATGATGTAGATTCTTCTTTTCTTATACTTCTATTTAAGTTGACAAATTCTTTAAATTAAATCGTGGGCAACAAAAGTTACTTCCTAGTTGTCCCTAATAAAAAAAGAATTCATGTGGTTGTCTTTGTTTTGAATGGAGACCATTATGTTGTTGTTTCCAATGAGTAAAAACCATGGTATTGTTGTTTCCAAATAATAAAAACCATTGAAACTATTTTTTATTGTATAATGAAAACCATTATGTAAGACCATTAATCAATGCTTAAAAATGTATATGATAGGGGGGTTGATTGGCAACTTAAGACATAATATTGTTTGATGTACTACTAAGTCAAAATAAATATTAATGGGCTGATAATGTAACAAACATTTGTGATACCTAGAAAATAAAAATATGGTAATGTTACAAACAAATTATGTTAAGTAGTGATGGTGATGAGAAATATAAGATTAATACGTGTGGTTACTTCAAGGATTGTACCCAAAAAAATCGATAACTAAGAAAATGAAATATTAGTTATTGATTGGGGAATTAAAAATTAAGAAAATGAGTTGCTACATGGTGATGTATAGTCGGTAACCTTAGATTTGAATGTATTACGTAATTCATCGTAAATGCAATGTTGAAAGTGAAAAATATGAACTTGGATGTTAAAGCAACTAGTGCGTAATTCAATATATATATGATGTAATCGATGCTAAAAGAATTATGAATAAGCATATTGTTTTCCTTTCTTATGAAAAACCACGTACATGTATTTTATGGCTAGATGTTAAATTTATAATGTTATTTTAGTTGCAATGATAAACACGAGTATCGTCATATGATTTGAGGTATTATTAAACTTGAGTTGAATGTTTTAAGCAAGATTGTTAAAAGTGCTAATAGACATAATGATTCATTTCCCTCATAAAAAAAAAAATCATGACCACAAGTCTTCCTGACAACTAATAATTCTTATAATGCTATATATGTTGCAGGTCTATGTCACAAAGTGGGTTAGCACTAATTGTGTCGTTTTACTATTTATAATTTTGTCAGGTATTTATTTTTATGTACTATGAATACTTAAAATTGTGTTAATAACCCCACCTTGAAATGCACTAAATGGTATGATTGTATTTCTAGCATTTGGTTATTGCATCTCTTTTATTATGTGTGCGCGCGCGCGTGTATCTATCACTTGTATGTTTTAAGTAAATAAAAAATTAAAAAAACATAAAATGAATTGTAAGAAGTGATGTGAAAGAATCAAATGGAGAAACAATTGAATTGGTGGGTGGCCGAAGGCTATTGCATGTATGTAATAGAGTTATTTGATATTGTGTTGCCTAGGAGGATAAGAAAAGAACTGAGAAAATGTATAAGTTATAGAGGAAACTCTGCTATAAATTTGGTAAACCAAAGAATTAATAATGGGATGTATTGTTAGACAAATTACAAAAAAAAAAAAAATTACCCCATTATACTCAGACATGATGATTAGAAATATGAAAGTTACATGGAAATTTCAGGTTGTTACAGTTGAAACATGAGTTTGATTCGTATGTCTTTGTTAGGAACACTCTTGTTTGTATGTATGGCATGTTTAAGGATATTGAAGCATCCCGCCAATTATTTAAAGAAATTCCTAACCCAGAATTAATGGCATGGAATAAACTCATATTTAATCACTTTAAATATAAACATGCTTCTTCGTTAGTTTTTCAATTTATTGTCAGATGTTCTCTTTTTATCTATTTAGTTTCAACTAAGATTGTTATAAAAATGAAACTAGTATTTAAATTTCATAGCCTATAATTTACTTTATTTTGCACTAAATACCTGTAAAATTATAAAATTTGGTTTACGTACCAAGTTATAAATACCCAATGGATCTCTAAAACCCGATCAAGTCGGGTTTAGGTATAAAAAGTCCACACTATGTCAGGTTCAAATCAAGTTTGAATAGTAATTTTAGGTTAAGGTTTAGTATGAATAGTGTCGCGGGGTGCACGACGTTGGGAGCAACCGCGAGCTTATTTGTGCCTCCCGAGAAGGCGTGTGTGTTGGGAAGGAAAATATTTTGGGTTTAATCATAAAATTATGATTAAGGTTCAGGAGTCGCCACCTAGTATTATGGTTACTAGGAACTTATGGTATGCGAGAGTTTGAGTAAGGGACTAGTTGTGCAAGGGGAAGACGCATCACCTCTAGTGCACCCTACCTAAGGTAAGTTGCATTGTTGTTTGATTGTTTTTCTAGGTCGGGTTTCTATTCGTTGGTTTTTTTCTAAAGTTCAAAGCAGATCTCCCTTCGTGAGAGAGTCTTTACCTCATCGAGTTTAATCCTAACCATTATAAAGTCCAAATTTTAGCATCGTATTTTTTTTACACCTTGTATCTTAAATACTTGAGGGTGTACTCTATTGTATAGTTTTACACCCCACAAGTGTTAAAGTCTACGTCTAGACCCTAAAAAAAGATTGGTAAAGGGTTTTTGAAATTTTGGTTAAATCCTAATGGATAATCATAAACTAGTTATGATATCCATTTTGCATTTTAAAACATGATAAAGATTCATTTTTTTTTGTTTTTTTGTCATGAAGATATGCTTGAAAACATTTTAGGACTTGGTTGTATGCATGAAAACAAAACATTTTTTTGTTTCTTTTTTTTTCTTTTGAAAACGGAAATTAATTTAAAAGTTTTGAGATTTTTAAAAAAATTGTTTTTAGAAATATTTCAGAGAAAGCCGAGTATTTTAAAACTGGATTTGTATTTTACAGTGTAAAAATACAAACTAATATTAAACAAAATTGGTAGAAAAAATTGCAAGAACATCATAAATTTTTGAAAGGGTTCTTTTGAAATTTTGTTTTTTAATATATATAATATTAAATATTATATTAATATAAAATATGGGTTGATTCGGCCCAACTAATTGGGCTAAGTTGAGCTTAAGAAAGGGTTGGGTTGGGTCGATTTCTGCCCAACAAATCCTTTTTTTTATGGGCTAAACTCGACCCAGACATTTGGGCTAGGCCAAAACTAGTTCAGCCCAAAACAGGGTGGGGGTGGGAGGATGACGTGAGGTTGGTGGCGGCGGTGATGGATGAGTTGGCGGTCGGTTGTAGAGAATGAAAGAAGAAGAAGAAAATGTGTAGGAGAGAGAAAGAGGGACTGGCGGTGGCTGCTCTACCGCTGGTGAGGAGCTGGGTTGGTGGAGATGATGGTGGTCAAGCCAATGGTGACTGTGGTGGTGGCCGAAGGCCATGATAGAGAGAGAAAGAGGAGAGAGAACTCGCTGCAGAAGAAGAACTAGGGGGAGCTGATTTTTTTCAATTTTTGCACTCGATTTTCATCATACTCTGGCCATGGAATCCACCCCTATTAATAGAAAGTGGAAAAGGTCAATCTTGTCTATACTGGGAGAAAAATTCAGCCATTGATTCGGTTGGGTAGAATGTCAACCATTGGTTTAAAATAGGCACCATAAACTATCAAATTTGACAATTCAATCTGCCTAAGTTGGCAACTTTGGGTCGGCGCCGCTACCTTTATATTGTCACTCAACCTAAATGGACCACTTGGGGTTGTAAATCAATGTCAGGTGATCATTTGCGTGAACATTTGGTCAAATTTGATTGAGAAATGAAGCATTAAATGCACTTTCAAAATAGCCTCATGAACTGTTATTTCAGAGAAAAAGAAGAAGACAATGAACAATGAACCAGACGATGCGTCATCTCGTTTTTTTTTAAGTTCATTTTAGTCCTTCATCTTTTGATTTATTTTTAATTGCACTCCTAATTGACCCTAAACTTTTGATTTAATGCAATTTAACCCCTGCCTAACTTCATTATCAACCCCTAATATGTGTGTCTTTTTCAATTTGGTCATTGGTCTCGGATTTAATGAATTTCACCCCAAATTGACCATCCAACTTTCAATTTCTTCAATTTCATCCTTGGTTTCAATCAATTGAGCTCCAAAAATTCAGAGACTTTTATAAATTGGTCCTTGGCTGCAGGATTTTTCAATCGGACCCCTAATTGACCCCAACACTTTAATTTTCTTGCAATTTTGCCCTTGATTTCAATCAATTAACTTGATAAAAATTAAATTTGAACTCTTAAAATTCTAATCTTCTCAATTCAGCCCAAATTGAGCTCCCAAACTTAAGTTTTCACCAATTAAGCCCCTAATAAAATTAATTTGACCTTTTTATAATATAATTAAGTCCTTACACTTAATTAAATCCTTTAATTGGACTCAAATTAATTCTTAAATATAATTAAAATTTAATTTGACCTGGGATTAAATTAAATTGGCCTATTAAAAATTTAATTATGTTCTTGGACTTATTTTTTATGCAATTTCATCCAATAATCATTTAATTTGACCTTAAATTTGCATTGTTTCTCTATTTTTTTTGCATAATAGGGTACAATTAGGCCTCAAATTTTCTCCAAAATTATAGCTTGATTTTTATGTATTTTTGAAATCCTCTTCGGCCTGCTTTCTCCATGTTGTCAGCCTTTATTTTATTTTTTTAAAAAAATAAATTTGAAGAATAATCCATAAATGAGTTATGACAGATAGTATAAAGGTCGACCATAGGTACTCATTACCATTCCTAAAGAGCAATTACTCTTTGGACCTACATTATTTCTTTATTTACATGTTCACGGTTATGACAAACAATATTTTGAAGCTTTTTCAAATAATTGAGAAAAATAAAAATGTTTTTAGAGCTAAAAGAGCAATTATATTAACCGAGACTGATTTTTTACATATAATGAGGCTTTTCCCATAGTACGATGACCTCCATAACACAATAAAGAGGATCTTAGGTAGCGTTTGGTTACTATTTTAGACAGAAAAACTTAGATAATTGGGATAGAAAAAACAAGACAGAGCATGAGATGAAAAGATAATTATATTTGGTAGTGGTGTACAAGACATATATAGTGACTGTTTTTGTACCGTGTTTGGTTGATGGTGGACAAGATATAATAAAATATGATAAAATCTATTTTACTTTTAATATGTGTTCCTTTCAAACTTACATATTTTTAAAAATATATAGTTAGATATTTTTTTTACCTTACTTTATATTAAGCTTTGAAATCAATAATAGTAGAATAACGTTAGTTATAAAACTTGGACTTGCCTATCAAGTCAATTTGAGACCCAACTAACTGGGGACGTCAATAAAATAGAGGAAGAATTGAGTCAGTCTAACTTAGTCAAGAACTTGGGTCGACTAGTGATCTGTTCAACCTAGGGTAAAACTCGAGTAAAAAATCCATTGATTTTTTTTATTTTTTTTTTATCAAGAAAACATTGTTTTGATCTTTTTAATTTTTTTTGTTGGGTTAACCTAGGTCAATGGGTAACAACCTAAGTTGACCCTCCCTCCTTATGACTCGAGTCTTGCCCTCAAGTTGGGTTTTAAAACTCAGGTAAAAAACCAGTTAATTTTTTTTAATTTGTTTTTATAAAAAATACATCATTTTCATCCTTTTAAATTTTTTTGGTTAGGTTAACCCAAATTAATGGGTGACCCAGGTTGACCCTCCTTACCTGTGACCCAGACCTTGCTCCGTGATCCAAACCTTGCCCCGAGTTAGGTTTTAAAATTATGATGATAATTGTTTTTATCCTTACATGTCTTAATTGAACAATTTTAGAATTAAGAGTTTTTTACATGGATGTTTTGGGGCTAATTTTTTTTTTTAAAAAAATTATTTTTAGAGATATTTCTCTTTTATACATCATGTTTTGAAAATACAGAAATTTATTTTAAAATTATCTAAGGGAATTTTTTTATATTTTTATTTTTATCTCTTCAACCAATCATGTTTTTGTCCCTGTTGTCTTTATTTGTTTTGTCCCAAAACTATAACCTAATGCTACCTTAACATTGCACCACGGTTCATCCTCAATGGAGGCAATCAAAGGAAAATAAATCAATTGCATATTAATTTTTAAAAAACAAATTAGAGAGAAAAAAGAAAGGGAGGCAAGGGGTTGAAATTTTTTTTTGTTGTAATTACAAATTGAAACCTGAGTTTTTTTTTTTTAATTTTAAAATCTCATATTAGTTTTATTTTGTTATAAATACATATAAGTTAAGAATGATAAGGGGTTGAAATTGTATTATCCAAGATTATGTTTTAAATTTGGGTCAAACTAAATTAGGTTGATTTTGGTTAAATTGTGTTTGTAACAAGAAAAGAGAGAAATCATGTTAAATGAGAGAAAACTTTTATTTAACTTATCTTTCATTTATGGTGATATTACATGCAAAGATAAATTCGTTTTTGTTTGTCTAAATTTAAAAATTATTTTATTCTAGAATGTAAAGTATAATTTTTTAAAATATAAAAATAAAGTAAAAAAATAATTAAATTATAAAAGGGTCATAATAATTTTTCTCTATTTTTTTTTAATTAGGCTTTGGATACTTTTCATTACACTTGAATTATTGCATAAAAAATATCTTCAAAAACTTTAGTTTTTATTTAAATTTGAGATAATATAAAGAGCAAACTTCATTTTACTATAATACATCAGTGTTTTATGTTGGCACATCAAGATAAATTACCATAATCATTAAACTTGATATGGTGTTGATTTATTATAAGGCTCGATTCACAAATCGAGCGGGTTAACTCGTATTGATTAAGTTAACTTAATTTTGATCGAAATTTAACTGGATCATGAGTTATCATGATGAGTTAAGTGAGTAATCAAGTTAAATTCAAGTTGAATTTTTTTGACACCCAATCCTGGTCTGAAGGTGGTCGACGGAGTCTCGTGTCAATCCATACAGCAAGTCCATGTTAAATAACAGTGTAAACTATTTGAATTTGCAACATAGATATCATCCTAGCCATTAAATTCTGGCATGAAAAAAGAGGAGAAAAGTCAAAAAGCTCCGGTAGTGAAATAAGAGAGAAACTTTAGAGGATTGTTTAGTAGCTTTAAAGGGGCTCACATGGAGTGCTTTTCCTTACTGGTATCTGATGCAAATAATCAACTTGTGTGGAAGAGAGTGTAGAGTGCCGAGCAAGAATGGAGAGGGAGGGAAGCAGCAACATGTTAAACTGCGGTATCGTACTTCTGGGGACCCACGACTTTTGCTTTGCCAGTCGCCTCTCCCCTTTTTTTTATTTTCCGGCGCCGGCCCACCCTGCTTCCCTACATTTGCGTCGTACCTTCCTATCCTTTTTAACTTGTTAATTAATGGAATGAGTTCCTCTTCCCCAGGTCTTCTTTACTCATATCCATATTCTCGATTAAGGCCCACTGATCTGTGATATTGCACGCTACTTAAAAAGAGAATAGTTTTTTTTTACCCTAGGTACCTGGCGGTTAAAACAAAAATTAACCTAAAAATATAAAAATATTAAGAAGTAAAAATTTAAAATATTTAATTAGTAACACATTGGAAAAATTATTTTTTAAAAAAAAATATTAAGATATTAACATGTTAAATTGATCCAGATTATCCATGGTTAAATTATAAAACCCCTACAAAAAATATGAGATAGAAGGAATATGAGATACTGACAAAATTTTAAACTTATACCAAAATAAATTAAAAAGCTTCATTATAACGAGTCAAATATAGAAGGCTAAAAACAATATATATATATATATATATATATATATATATATATAAAATTAAAAAATAACTCTAGCAAATCTATATTCGCATTGATAACAACTACGAGGGTCATGGCATTTTTTTTTTTTGACACAAGAAAAAAATGTAAAGACAACTTTTCAAAATAACATGAAAGAAAATCTCATACGCAAACTTAATCAGGAAGGTTAATTATCAACCAAATTAATGTTAAATAATAAAATAAAGTAAAATATCACAACCCGGGTAATCTCATACCTAGGTTTAATCAAGAATGTCAATTTTCAATCAATTTAATATTGAAGGATAAAAAAAATCAATCTAAAAAACTTGTCAAAGCGTAAAATTAACAAATAAAAAAATGAGGATCAAACCTGATTAAAAAAATTAATGGAGGATGAACTCGCAAAAAAAAATCAATTTTATATATCACCAAATTTTTTTTAAATGACAATAAAAAAATACGGATCAAATCTAAAAGATGAAAAAAATTAAAAAATATATGAAATTAAAAATAATCTTCAAATTGAAATAATTTTCTCAAATTACAAAATTATAATTAAGTGAAGAGAAACTAAATCTGAATGGTAAATAAATTGAAGGGTTGATGTGATGAATCATATGAGCCAAACTAGAGCAAATCACTATACACCCACTACCTAGAAAGGAAGAGGACGCCATGATGGATCAAATGATACGAAAAAAGCACGACAACGATAACAAGAATCAGCTGCACGGGTGCACCCGAAGATAGTGGAGCAGCTAACATTCTTTGCATGTGTCAGTAATTTTTTTATTTTATTTGTACAAATACTAAAATCCCCTTAAGACTAAATGATAATAAAAAAAAAAAACTATTATGAAATTACTACAAAGCCCTTGAAGTCAACGCCAAAAAATTTTTATTGTAAGGGCAACGAAGTCATTATAATGTTCATTGAGAAATAAAAATCCTATAAAACCCCTAGACCCAAGGTTCTAATCTTTAACTTTTTAACGTAATACAATAATTTTACAGTTATAAAAAAATAAAATAGAATAGTGTTGCCCCCAAACAAATAAAGAATGACGAATTAACCTCATGAAAAGACTTTTTCACACCTCAAGTCAAGCTCATCTGATTTTTTAATCAAGGAAAAAATCATAATTTTACTACTAAAATCCATAGTAATCTAAGGCATATCTACAATACTTTTACAATGAGGTTTAGGTTCTGGTAATCATCAATTGATTAGTAAAAGTTTGTTTGGTTAGTGTGTATTGTATTGCAAGTGTTTTTCAAAAATATTTTCCGCTTAGAAATCTATTAAAATAATTTTATAATTTTTTTTTAATTTTTGACATTAATACATCAAATACTTTGAAAAATACTATAAAAAGACATCAATCTGATTTTTTTAAATTAAAACATACTTTTAAAACATATCTAAAAACAGAAGTTATCACACTTTCATATATTCACAGAACATAGGGATGGTGACATTTTTTTAGTTTTAGGAGCTTTTTTACATAATCTAATGCCAAAATAATGTTTGGCAACATTCTTAAAGTTGCTTTGAAAGGTGTTTAATTTTTTAAAAAATAATCCAGAAACTACAAGGTGAAGTTTATTGTAATGTTCTTTTGATATGTGTTAGATAATTAGAATTGAGAGTTAGGGCTCCGAAAATCCACCATATATCAAACGAATCTAAAACATAGCAACAATTAGTATCCAATCACAATCCAAATTTAGTGTGCAAATCACCTAACCTAAACACATACAAGGACTTGAATTGGCTAAGGTTTGAGCTTTCCCCAATGATAATTTTATTTCAAGTGTTCAAAAGTCCATCAAGGGGATACAGAGTATAGGTGCACACTCTCATTATCCTCACGAAATCTATATATTTTTTCTTTAAAATACATTAAAATAATATTTTTTTTATTTAAAAAGATTATTTTTAACATTAAAACACCAAAAAAATATTAATTTAAATAAAAAATAATAATTTTTAAAAAAATACTTTTAAAACACAAAAACTAATCCAATCGAATTCTTTCATCATTACCATTCGGTAATCTCCATCTCCTTAATGCCTCTGGGTCAGCGTGCTGGATGCTTTGAGTTGTGCATGATCTATTATTCTGTACCGCTTTTAAGATACCAGCTACGTTCATATGGATTAACAACATTTGCAATCATCATCATGCATGCTATGATTCGTATCCTCCACAACTCAAAGCACAAAAAAAAAACAGAGAGATTACTACATCCACCCATTGACGCTCTCTTTACAAAATCCACGCTTATGGCTGTTACAGGTAAGAACACACAAAACTCTCCTGGGATGAGAGCACTTATCAAAAGGATCGGTAAAAAAAAAAGCAAAACCAATTGAAAAGGAAGAAAAAAACATGACAAATCACCATAGCCTCTCTTACAGATTACGAGGAAATCAATCGTTAAGATTGAAAAGACAAGAACCGAGGATACTCCATAAAAAACCGCATCCACGTATGCTTTTGACACAAGATACTACGATATATTTGTGTGAATAGTTCGTGTATAAATAATTTCTTAGAGATCGGTGAGATAGAATTGTGTGGAGTTTGCCATGCATGCCGGTTTAATGTTTGCCCACCAAAGTGATTTTCTACTTGGACAGTCACAAAGAATCCTGCAATTAAAATCACAACGCTACTACGTCAGGTTAATGAAAAAATAATTGCATGTAGAAAAAAATATTAAACGGATCTAATCTTCTGACTAAATTATGATTCGTTTTTATTATATATTGTAGTTGCTTTTTAAAATACTTTTCGTGCTGAAATGCATCAAAATGATATTTTTTTTATTTTTTTAAAATTATTTTTGAGATCAGCGCATCAAAACGATCCAAAACATAAAAAACAAATTAACTTTTAATAATAAAAAAAAATTTAATTTTTGAGAAACGCGGTGCGGTTTCCAAACATTCTAAGTCTAAAGAGAAAAACAATAAAGAATTCTTTCCACCGTGTAAAATTTGATGGTTGAAGCTTAAAAACCAAATATAAATTTGAAGCAGGAAGCAGGTTAGAATTTGCAAATCTATATCCATAAGAATTCAATTACAAAATGTGTAAAAACCATTAAGAAAGTACACACTAAAAACCCTAATGAATGAATAGACAGTAATGAATGAACACTAATTAATGTTGTCGATGAATAAAAGAGTGCCGGAAACCTTGCCCTAGAGCATAGGAGAGAGCAATAAATAAGAGAGACAAAATAGTTACATTATACAAAAACAAAAAGTTATTTAATTAACCAAATATTTTTTTCTATAGTTGGGTAAAATAAAAACTACCACATGGAAGAACTAGATCTGTATAATAATTACTTGTATGAGATTTCCTAATAATTATTAACATATTTGCTGGGTGAATGATACATTTTGCCTCTGCACCCTAGTTTTTATTTTCTATTCTACCCTTATGTTCTCCGGAGATTTTTACCCTCCATCTAGTTTTGTTAAATCAAGTGACATATATAAAAAATTTATATTTTCATTGATAAAATCATTATAGAAAAAAAAAATATATAAGAATAAAAAATCAAATGAAAAGCTTAAATCAATGGAAATTTATCACAAAATAAAAAAAAAATGTTAAAAATATTCTCCTTTAATATTAGTTTTTAAAAAAACCACTATTTAGAAATTATAATTTAATAAAATATTTGTTATCAATATAATTATGGATGAGAAATTAAGCCTCTTATGGTTAATTGGATGTTTTGGATGATATTATTGAAAAATAACAATAAATATTGGTTTGTTAGTTTTGTTATTTTTTCTTCAATTTTTTATTACTACATGTCAGTTTTTTTTTAATTTCTCATTACTTTTTTTTCATGTATAATTTTTAAGAATATTTATAACTAAGTTTTTATTTTTCTTTATTTCATAATAAATTTCCATTGGTTTAGTTTTCGTAATTCAAAATATTTTTTTATATATTTAATTTCAGATAATTTATTTGGATGTGAGGTTGCATTGCATTTTTTCAAATTTTTATTTTTTTTAAAGTTTCAAATTAATATTTTATTATTATTTTTATATGTTAATGTAAAAAAATATTATTTTAATATATTTTTAAATAAATAAAGCAATTACCATAATCCAGATTCCAGACTATATCGTTGTCATCAAAAGTTCTAGGCCCCACCATTCACTGGCCCTACCAATTTGATAATATCCAAAATAAACCATCCTTAACAAGGTTACCGAATAATTAAATGAAGGCGCTACGATTAAGAAAATGGACACGTGGCAGCTGATAAGTGGTCAATAAAACATAAATTTTCATCATTATGCTTCCAAAAAAAGAAGAAAATAAAGCGTACCTTTTTTTTTGGCGGGGGAGGTTAGTGTCTTTTGTACCTATTCCCTCCAAGTCCTAGAAAACATGCTCTTGAGCCTATTCTCGGAAAGTCTCTGCAATGCTTTCTTAGCACCAGCAACCTCCATCTCCGCCAACTTCTGCAGATGCTGGAAAACTCCAGCGGCCAACAGCCTCTTCCTACACCCACCGCTCCTTCCACTCAATAACGCATCCACTACCATCACCGGAAACTTCTTGTCAATGAGCTCACATCTAGGATCCAACATCTTCACCAATTTCATCAAACCCTTTTCATCCCTCGCCAATTCTTTCTTGTTCCATCGGACTGTCAACAATGACAGCAACGCAAGCGCTCCTGCCTCTTGTAGACCCACTGGCTTAGGTGACTCCATCAGCTTTACCAATGAACCCATGCAGCTAGCGATAGCTCGCTTATTGCCATCACTAATTGATAAATTAGCTAGTAAAGACGCTGAAATTTGCTGCGAAATTATGTTTCCATGTTTTATAAGCTCGCCGAGATGGACAATGAGAGCAGTTGATGATGACAGAATCTGAGATACAGAATCTGATACCGAGAGAGAGCTAATTGCACGTAAAATGTGTTCTATTGTACATGAAGTACTTGACAAATCCTGAATCAAATACATTAATCTCTGCAATCCCTTTTCTTGTATTATCAAAGTGCGAAAATACTCCCCGGAAGAGGCTAGTATTGCTACACAATCAGCTGCCTTTTCTTGTGCAGCGCTAGTACCTGAAACAAGCAAATGAAATATAACTGGTACAACACCTTCCTCTGCTAAAGCCATCCTGATATCCTCTAGTCCTGCAACATTTCGAATAGCACCCACTGCGTGTGTCTGTGTCACTTGTGATCCACATTGGCACGCTTCAATCAAGACTGAAACACCACGATATGCTGAAATAGCCCACCCATTATCAGGATCGTCTGTGATTGCTTCAATCGCAATGGCAGCCTTTTCTCTAACAGGCATTGACCCTGTTTCAAGAACCCTCAATAAATGTCCCAATCCTCCCTCTTCAAATATAATCTTTCTTGATTCACCGTCGGACGAAGCCAGAATTGAAACAGCCGAAACTGCTTGTTCTCGAATGGAAGGTTGATTGTTAAAATCAAGCAAACCAATCAAATACCCAATATTTCCTTCCTTGGCAACTAAACTGGCTAACTTTTGGTCTTCATTTAGGACCTGAAGAAGTGACTCCAATGCTGGCCTTTTGAACTCGGCACCACCGACTTGTAATCTGGTGAAGAGGTCGTGGATAAAAAAGACTAATTCCTCTTTGTTAGAACCGGGACCTGGATGAGACAGAATAATAGCATTGGATTGGTGAAGCACTCCAGATCTGAGAAGCAAACCGAGGTCGTGGAGGTGATTGGAGAGGGACGAGGAGGCGATATCAAGGTCGCTTTGAAAGAGGAGCTTACCGCCAAGGAAGGAACTGGTAGAAGAGCATTGGTGAGAGAGGGAAAGGAGGCGTTGGAGAGTGGAGAGGAGAGAAGGGAGAAGAGTCTGAAGAAGAGGGTTTTGGGGCCAGAGAGGGGAATCGGAGAGAGAGGAAAGAGAGGACTGGAGAGAGGTTAGTTTAGGGCGAAGGACTTGCCACCGTCCAATGAAGGATTGGACGGTAATGGTGGACAGGAGGAGGAGGGAGAGAACGTTTGTTATTAGGTTTAGGAGTGTTTCCGGTGGTTGTTCTTGTGGTGGATCCGAGGTGGCGGTTGTGGGATGCATTTGGTCCGGCATCGGGTTGCGTCGATGCCAAATATTAAGCACATAAGACACTAGAGAGTGGGTTTGCTTAGAGAGAAAGGAAAGGAGAAATAGAGGTGGTGATCTAACATAAACTAAACTCGTTGGGTTTGGAAGAGATCGAACTTGGACGAGGTTAGTTTCAAGTTAAATTAGTTGGTTTTAACTTTTAAGTTAACGTTTGAAAATATTATAGTGATTATTTTTTAAAATATATTAAAATAATATTTTTAATTTATTTTTAATATTAATATATTAAATAATTTAAAAATACTAAAAAATATTAATTTTTAAAAAATCAAATTTTTTTAAAAAAAACTTAAAACACTTTGACTTGACTTGATAAAATTATATTAATTTTGTTAGGCTAGTAAATTTTTAAATAAGACTAGATTAAGTCAATTTAGATTATGATAAATTGTTATAGTGATTGTTTTTTTAAGTTTTTTTTATTTGAAAATATATTAAAATAATATTTTTTTATTTTTTAAAATTTACTATTTACATTAATATATTAAAATAATCTAAAAATAAAAAAATTTAAATTCTTAGCGCTTCCCCATTAACACGTAAGTGGGTCTTAGAACCACGCTTTCCATGACTCTTTACACCATGTCGTCTTTTCTAGCTTAATTATTATAATGGCTATTAAGTCTTGATTTTGAATTAAAAATGGAAGTGTATGTTATTCTAATTGCTATCAATGGCTGCTTTTCTTCTTCTTCTTTTCTGACGAATAACATGGGCTCCCAGCCAATAGAAAATTTGTAAAAGGTAAGCTGACTATGAAAGGATACTGGAGAAACTCATTTCTATGCTAAAAAGGTCAGAAAGTCTTCCATAATCTATGCCAAAAAAAAAAAAAAAAGCCAAGTCATTAAAGAAATTCATTATTTTTCTGCCCTTAAAGTTTGAGACGAATTTGGAGGATTTTGTGTGTGTTCGTAGGGGAAAATGGAGGTCTTACGAATGACTTCATGCATAGTTTCTTTTTAAATTATAAATATGATATTACTAGTTTAAGTATATATAATAAATTTATTTACATAACATTAATTAGTTTTACAAAATTCTACTTAAAATAGAATAACCTAAAAAAAATATGGAGTATGATATCAAGATAGAGGAGATGGATGAGATATATTTGTAAAACACATAAAATATAGAATAATTATATAAGTATTCATTTTACCTAATACCTTTATCAAAATCAAGGAATAAAACAACATTAAGGGTAGTATGAGGAGCATATTTACACTATGTAATATTTCCAATTTATTTTATTATATTTGTCGCACCTCAATGGACATTGCGAGCGAGGACTTATCCGAAATCAAGGGGGAAAATGTATCGTGAAAAATTAAGAGTCTTCATCTAATAATTAAAGAAAACTAGGGATTCTAAAAATAACACGGGTTTCAAGATTCAGATAATTAGTTAGTTATGATTAATGAAATAACAATATCATCCTTAGCGCATCATTTGTTATAAAAAGTTACCTTTACAATGTGTTTTCTCATAAGTTTATCTTTTTTATTGTCCTTTTTTTTAGTTTAAATTTATTTTTGGCTATTTAAAAAAAATTGATGTTAGTCCCCAAAAATAAAGTTGATTTGGTCCTTTGCAAAATCTTGGCAATTTCCTTCCCTTAAAGAAGTAAATTTATCTTTCAAAAAACAAAAAAACCTTTCAATGTCAGTCCTAAATAAAAAAGACTTATGAAAAGAGCTAAAAATAAAGTTCAAATCTTGCTAATTTCAACAACGATTTGTGTATGAATTTAATATTTTACGTTTCACTCACCGTATAATACAAGGTTGTTAATAACCTATCTGTGGGCATATACACCCATAATTACCTCAAGAGCTAAAGAAACATAAGTAAATTGTAGGGAAGCAAACATTTTACTATCTTTTTTTGAATTTATTAAATCTGTATTTTACAGTGTAAGTTTACAGTCCAATATTAAATGAAATTCTTGAAGAAAAACATATTTTTGTATTTTCAAAAATAAAGGAATTTTTAAAGTTTTGAATTTTGGAGAAAAATCAAATATTTTTTAATACCGAGTCTGTATCTTACAATGTAAGTTTACAACCCAATATTAGACAAAAATATTAGAAAAACATGTGAGGGGTCCACAAATAATTCCAAAATGATCCCTGAAATTTTTAGAATTTTTTTGAGATTTTTTAAGGACTGTTTGGCTAGACACTAAAATAAAAACAAATTAAAACTACAGGGTAAAGCAATAGAGCGTGTTTAACAAACATGCTCTTAACATAAAATCAGAGGCAATAAAAATATCTTAAGGTCATATTTGGCAAAGGTGCCTTAAAGACTCAAATATGGCAATATTCTTTAAGCACAAATAGGTCATGTTAAACATGCATTTAGGTCTGAGTTGGGCTTGGCATAACCACATAGGGTGGGCCTATTAAGCCGACAGACAGCCCAATGAGCTCTTTTTTTTTATATAAGTGGGCTGGACCCAACCCAGCCACATGGGTTGGGCTGAAACAAGGATCCTGCTCATTCTTTCTTCTTTGTTGGCAAAAGTCAGTAACAGAACATGAATTATTTCATGTTTTGCATTACATCGAATATAAGAAAGAAAGATTGAAGTGGTTATCTGGCCTAAGGTTGATAAATGGTAACTTATGGTAGCTTAGTCGTTGGTGGTGGTGGTTTGGACATGGAGGAAAGGTTGGAGGTCCACAGTCGAGCTATTTGGGTTGTTGAATTGGAAAAGGAAAAAACAGTGTTGACTCATAGTGGTAATGAGGCAATGGTTGGTTGTGGTAAATACAGTGCTGGTACTAGTCTGGACGTGGAGGAGCTTATGGTGGCTCACAGTGGCTATTAGCATGAGGCATGAAGGAACTACTAGAAGTTGAAAGAGAAGCCACACTGGAAGGGAAAAATAGTAGTGGGATTGGTACGAGGTGTTGTTTGCTAGGTTGGATGAAAAAAAAAAAAAAAGGGTTGGTAGAAAGTGTTTACAAGGTGGTGGTCTTTTAGTTTATGGTAAGGGTACGAGGCCAAGAATGAAAAATGGTTTGTTAAAGGGGACGCTCTTTTTTTTTTTTGCTTTGGTTTTGCTTCGTTTTTTCTAGTGCCAAGATCTTTTTTACTTCCTTTTTTCTCCCTCCTGATTGCACAAAATTCTCCCCTACTTATAGGGGATGAAAGAAGAACATTAAGTATTTTTTAGGCATGGTTTGTGGCCATTAATTTACTTGGGAGTGATCTCAACTGTTGGCCACAAATCAACAACCTGGTACTATAAAATCAGACTATCAAAGTTGGTTAGGTTAGAAGTTTTAGTCGTTTATTACAATTGCTACAAGGATTCAAACTGGTGAAGAAATGGATTGGCATGTAGTACAAAGTCAAGAGGTGAGGATAGTGTGTCTTTTGTCTCATTTAGAGGAGAGATGAAACATTAAATTGCATCTAAAAGTGGCTCGATCAACAACTTTTCTAGTATAAAGATAGGAGATGACGAAACAATGTCAGATAACATGTAGTTAGGCATAATTTTTTTCAACTTTTGTTGACCAAGATGACGTCATTTTGATAATAATAATAAAAAAAAAACATGTCATTTTGTTCAAAACAACACCAAAACACACCATTTCATTTAAATAAAAATGATGTTGTTTTTAGGTTTTTGACCTAAATTAGGTCATTAGCCCATTTTTTTTATTTCAACCCCTAATCTTTTAATTTATTCAAGTAAGTCCTCAATTGAATTTTGATTCTAAGAATCAATTCAATTTCACCTCTGCTAAGTTTTAAAATGATCCCTTGAGTTTAACGTCTTTTTCATCTTAGTCTTCGGTCTTAGATTTTTTCAATTTCATCCCCAATTGTCCTTCGAACTTTTAATTTCTTCATTTTCACCCCTTTTTTCAGTTGAATCGAGTCCCCAAATTCATGCATACTTAATTTTTATGCAAAATTCATCCAATAATTATTTAATTTGATATTGAATCTACATTGTTTTTTAATTTTGGGTACAATTGGGTTCCTGGTTTTTGTTCCAAATTTCAGTTTGGTTCCTCCATGCATTTGAAACCCTTTTTAGCTTGCTCTTTCAAAGTTGCTTGTTTTTTTTCGTTTTTTGTTGCTTTTCATTTTTTAGATTTTTTTATTTTAAAAGAAAAAAATATTTTCGAGGAAAACCTAAATTTGGGTTATGACAAAATGATAAATCTCCCCTCCTTTTATTATACTTATTATACCACCACTTTCATATGTAAATTAATATTCCATCAACTACATATCGATTACTCCATTTTAATAATCATAATTTGTGTATTAAGACACTCTTTAGCCCCCTCCATTACGATTGGCTTAATCTCACATTAAAACCCTGATCATTGTGGCTGACTTAATTTTACATCATAGCCCCTGTTATTGCGGTCGACTTAGTTTCATATCACGTGCACATTCTCATAACATACTTTCTTTACACACCAAATACTTATGCAAAACACTTCTTAACTAAAAATAAGTACGGTGATGAACATATGCCTATAGCTCATGTGGAAATGTTCATTTCACTACGGGTCCCACTTTTGATATCCCCTTAAATTCCAAAAGAATATCCTAAATCAGTACACAATTCTCGTTGATCTATTTATCACTTCTACTAAAGCATATTGTCACCTATTTTTATAATATAATTTAATGACCAATCATTAAATTATATTATGTGTGTGTTTATAGGGGGAAATGGAGGTCTTACAAATGACTTCATGCAGAGTTTCTTTTTAAAATATAAATATGATATTACTAGCTTAAGTATATATAATAAGTTTATTTACATAACATTAATTAGTTTTGCAAAATTCTACTTAAAATAGAATAACCTAAAAAAATATGGAGTATGATATCAAGATAAAGAAGATGGATGAGATATATTTGTAAAACACAAAAAATATAGAATAATTATATAAGTATTCATTTTACCTAATACCTTTATCAAAATTAAGGAATAAAACAACATTAAAGGTCATATGAGTAGCATATTTAAACTATGTAATATTTCCAATTTATTTTATTATATTTGTTGCATCTTAATGGACATTGCGAGCGAGGACTCCTCCAAAATCAAGAGGGAAAATGTATTGTGGAAAATTAAGAGTCTCTATCTAGTAATTAAAGGAAACTAGGGATTCTAAAAATAACACGGGTTTCAAAGATTCAGATAATTAGTTAGTTATACTTAATGAAAGAACAATATCATCCTTAGCGCATCATCGTGTAATAATCCTTTGCAATATCTTAGCAATATCCTTCCCTTAAAGAAGTAAATTTATCTATCAAAAAAGAAAAAAAAACTTTCTATGTCGTCCTAAACAAAAGAGACTTATGAAAAAGGCTAAAAATAAAGTTCAAATCTTGCTAATTTCAACAAAGATTTGTGCATGAATTTAATATTCTACGTTTCACACATCGTGTAATACAAGGTTGTTAATAACCTACCTATGGGCATATACACCCATAATTACCTCAATAGCCAAAGAAAGGTGAAGTAGCTTGTAGAGAAGCAAACATTTTACTATTTATTTTTTAATATATTAAGTCTATATTTTACAATATAAGTTTACAGTCTAATATTAAATGAAATTCTTGAAGAAAAACATATTTTTTTATTTTTTAAAATAAAGAAATTTTTAAAATTTTTGAATTTTGTTCTCGAAATTTTCGAGAAAAATCAAGTATTTTTAATACCGGGTTCGTATCTTACAATGTAAGTTTACAACCCAATATTAGAAAAACATGTGAGGGACCCACAAATAATTCCAAAATAATCCCTGGAATTTTTAGAATTTTTTTGAGATTTTTTAAGGACTGTTTGGCTAAGCACTAAAATAAAACACAAATTAAAACTAAAGGGTAAAGCAATAGAGCAAATTTGGTGAACATGTTCTTAACATAAAACAACATGCTCTTAACATAAAATCAGAGGCAATAAAAATATCTTAAGACCGTGTTTGAGAAAGGTGCCTTAAAGACCCAAATATGACACTATTCTTTAAGCAAAAATAGGTCATGCTAGACATGCTTTTAGGTCTAAGTTGGGCTTGGCATAACCACATAGGGTTGGCCTATTAGACCGACAGATAGCCCATTAAGCTTCTTTTTTATATATGTGGGTTGGACCCAACCCAGCCAACAAGGGTCCTGCCCGTTCTTTTTTTTGCCGGCAAATGCCAGTAACAGAACATGAATTATTTCACGTTTTACATTACACCGAATATAAAAAAGAAAGATTGAAGTGGTTACTTGGCCTGAGGTTGATAAATGGTAATTTAGTCGTTGGTAATGGTGGTTTGGACATGGAGGAAAGGCTGGAGGTCCACAGTATGGTTGTTTGGGTTGCTACACTGGAAGAGAAAAAAATAGTGTCAACTTACAGTGGTAGTGAGGCAATGGTTGGTTGTGGTGAATATAGTGCTGGTGCTGATCTGGACGTGGAGGAGTTTGTGGTGGCTCACGTTGGCTATTAGCGTGAGGCATGAAAGAGCTACTGGAAGCTGAAAGAGAAGCCATACTGAAAGGGAAAAATAGTAGTGGAATTGATAGGGGGCTGTTGTTTGCTAGGTTGGATGAAAAAAAATAAAAGGGGTTGGTAAAAGGTGTTCACAAGGTGGTGATCTTTTAGTTTTTAGTAAGGGTAGGAGGCTGAGAATGAAAAAGGGTTTGTTGTATGGGATGCTTTTTTTTTCCTTTGGTTTTGCTTCTTTTTTTCTAGTGCAAAGATCTTTTTTGCTTCCTTTTTTCTCCTTCCTGATTGCACGAAATTCTCCCCTATTTATAGGGGATGAAATAAGAACATGAAGTGTTTCTTAGGCATGGTTTGTGGCCATTGATTTGCTTGGAAATGATCTCAACTGTTAGTCACAAACCAACAACCTAGTACTACAAAACACGACTATCAAAGTTGGTCAGGTCAGAGATTTTAGTCATTTATTACAATGGCTGCAAGGATACAAACCAGTGAAGAAATGGATTGGGGTGCAATTCAAAGTCAAGAGGTGAGAATAATGTCTTTTGTCTCGTTTAGAAGAGAGATGAAGCATTAAATTACATCTAAAAGTGGCTCGACAAACAACTTTTTTGGTGTAAAGATAGGAGATGACAAAACAATGCCAGATAACATGTCGTCAAGCACTTTTTTTTTTTTACTTTTGTTGACCAAAACGACGTCGTTTTGATAAAAAAAAACATATCTTTTGGTCAAACACAACACCAAAACACACCATTTCATTTAAATAAAAATGATGTTGTTTTTAGGTTTTTGACCTAAATTAGGTCATTAGTCCATTTTTTATTTCATCCCCTAATATTTTAATTTATTCAATTAAGTCCTCAATTGAATTTTTATTCTAAGAATCAATTCAATTTCACCCCTGCCAAGTTTTAAAATGAGCCCTTGAGTTTAACGTCTTTTTCATCTTGGTCTTCGGTCTTAGAGTTTTTCAATTTCATCCCTAATTGTCCTTCGAACTTTTATTTTCTTCATTTTCACCCCTTTTTTCAGTTGAATCGAGTCCCCAAATTCATGCGTCTTTCACAAAAAAGTTTTTGATTCTGAATTTCTTTAATTTTTCCCTTAATTAACCCCCCCGAACTTATATTTTCTTGCAATTTTGTCTCTAATTTCACCCAGATAAGTTTGGAAAAATTAAATCTTGTCCTCTAAAAATCCAATCTTCTCAATTAATTCCAAATTAGGATGCTAAACTTAATTTTCTCCCAATTAAGTCCATAATAAAATTAATTTGACCCATTAAAAGTCTAATTAAATCCTTGCACTTAATCAATTTTTTTTAATTTAACCCAAATTAACTCTTAAACTTAATTAAACCTTTAATTGGACCCATGATTAAATCAAATCGACC
>Ga0307510_10001024_pt1 | contig 29598 bp, 15 predicted proteins | sample 12_EM_MG_FD_207224 | JGI IMG/M metagenome (GOLD analysis project Ga0307510, IMG submission 207224) | Populus trichocarpa ectomycorrhiza microbial communities from riparian zone in the Pacific Northwest, United States - 12_EM | ecosystem: Host-associated > Plants > Roots > Unclassified | place... | reverse complement strand
TAAATAATTCTTTTGTGAGGTTTTTTACATGATTAATAAGTTTGGTAACTTAGTGGGATTGTTTTTAAAATTTATTTTTTATTTGAAAATATATTAATATATTTTTAAAAAATATAATTTTAAAATAATTATATTAAAAATTATTAAAAAACACTAAAAATATATAAAATAAATTCTTTTAAAAGTGAAACATAATTTTAAAATGCATCATGCAATGAAAATTATTATACTTTCAAATACTTATAAAAATCAATTTCTAAAATTTTGCATAGCGTTTGATTAGAGATCAAGATAACATATTTTCATGTATTTTGTATTTTAAAAATAATAAAATTTACTTTAAAATTTTTCAGGATATATATCCTTATTTTAAACAAAAATTCGCTTTTTTTTTAATCATGAGAAGATAAGAACCCTTGTTAAACGCTCATGCATCAATTTTTAGGCTCCACTTAATGTGGTGGTGCTCTGTTTAGTTTTAAATGAAAAAAATAAAATAAAATAAAATAAAGGGTTACCTATTTAGATTTAGAGGATTGTTACCTGTTGAGACTTGACCTATCTTAGCCGTCCGTGACACAAACACACATTTGTTGGTGGATTCTATTGATGCACGTGGACTGCAAATGGCCCGAATAGGCTAACCAACCCTAAGCACCGATCCTTCATCTCATGCAATGAATATGGCTTCCTTTTAGGTTTATCATTTACAAGTTGAAAAACACCGTTTGATATTATTTTTTAATTTTTTTTTTATATATAAAATATCAAATTAATATTTTTTAAAATATTTTAAAGCAATTTTTATAGTTTAAAATTGTTAATTTAATGTTTTTTAAAAGAAAAATCATTTTCTAAAATCACCATTTGGGTAATATGATGAGAGGTTCTTTCACACCCACCACGGTATCAAAAGTGTTTAGTATAAAAAACCAAATTGATTCCTCCATGCATTTGGTAACTTATTTTTTTATTTATTTTTTTAAATTTATTTTTAATATCAATTTTAATCGATGGGTAATTCCATGCTTTCAGTACATGATGATATATGTGCGTATCTCTCAGGAAAAGAGAAGGAAAAAAGCATCTAAAATTGTCGTGGAAAAGAAGGGAAATATAGTACCATACATCATATCACAGCCTTATAGCTCAAATCCCAACAAAGTTTTCTTGATTAAGTCTTCAAGAAGATAAAGACAGTGGGGTCCTTGAGAGCCTCATTGGCTTCGGAAAAACACCTTAAGCGCACACTGCACAGGTTGTTTCGAAAGCGATCAAAGTGTACCTTCCTATAAACTTCGTAAATCAACTGCTGGTAAAAAAATTATATTTAAAAATATATTAAATTAATATATTTTTATTTTACACCGAAAAAATAAAAGCAGTGCGCACTCATGGAGACTTTAAGACGAGCCTTAGGTCAACATCAATTTACAATTGTCATTTACATTAATAAGAAATTCGATTGGTTATACTTCAATTTACTATATTTTTTCAGAAAATTATGATTAACAATCATATAATCACCAAACTTATTTTATTTTATTTTTTGACCTAAAATATAGAATTGAGATTTAGATGAGCAGCGATGCCTGATCCATTCAAGACCACCATAACCCAAGAAAGGCAAGTATAGGTTTATAAAAAGGATTGGCTTCAAATTACGTACTCCATTAACAATGAGATATTTTTCAATCAGATTATATGCGTTTGAATTATTATAAGAAAATTCTCCCAATATTAAACAAGAATTTCATGAGATTCAAATTGTATCTTATATTATAAATATTATAAAACAAGTTCTAATCCCACTTACTAAAAAACGGCATTTTCTCTTAATATTATAAATATATAAAAAACGTTAAATTAATATATTTTTAATTAAACCGCATTGACAAATAAACACTTAGACCCATCTAAATAAATATCTAATCATAAAATATCTTTAACAAGACTACAAAATTATTTTAATGATGGGAAAAGACAAGATTTTAATGATGGGAGAAGACAGCAAAGTGGTGTACAAAAATAGTATAATAGAGATTATTACAGATTTAACAACCTTAACTACCTTAATGCATTAATAACCCCAAAATCCAAAACCCAACAAAAAAAGAGCGATAAAACCCCAAATTACAGAAATTAAACAAGGTCAAAATAGGAAAATACCACTACTGATCAAGGGCATTAGGGCCAGTACAGTAACTAACGAAATGGTTCCAAACCCACTGAACCAAGAACTTCCGTCTGATCCCATTCATATTATACGTGGCACCATCATGATCCAACAACATTTGTCCTGTATAGGACCCACCGCCTCCAGTTCCATAAATACCCTCACACAAATCAGCTATTTCCACGGGAAAACTTGGGTCCTGTCCTGCATACCAAGCATTCACCAATGGATTGGTCGCCAGCTCCGCAATCTCATGAGCAATCACACTTATCATCCCATCAACACCCACATCACCGTTCGGTGACTTTAGTGCCTTCAACCCAGGTATATACTTAGGCACGGAAAACGGATAAGCGCACACACCAGGACACAGCTTTTCACTGTTACCTACCCAAGCATAAGGCAACGTGTACCCTACGATCGACGGAAATGTAAAATAATGAAACCCACAAACCTGCCCGCAAAAATCCTGAACGTACACGTCATCGGAAGTCAACAACAGATACAAACCGTTCTTCGGGTTGGTGGGCAGCGGCTTAGATTTGGCCGTGACGGCACTCTTGATCACCGACTGTATAGACAACCTCGTTAAAGACTTCCCGTGAGAATAAAACCTGTCGTTTTTTTCCTGTCCTAATTGGACAGTATGTGAGATGTTGGCTCCAGTTTGGTCTGTGTAGAGTTGCACAGTTCTCCACCACCCAGAAACTGACGGTGGCCGTGCATTGACGGTTGAGATTGAGTTGATGAACTCTCGAATAATCTTTTTCTGGGATTTTTCCCATCTACCGTACCAGATTGTGTGGACTGTTATGTTCCCGGTCAGGACTGGGCCCATGTGATAACGCAGGTGAACAAATTCTGATGACCCTTCAAATTTTTTGGAGGAATCATAAAGAAGGTCTGAGCTGTTGGGTTTTAGGTGAGGCCATGGACGCCAGCAAGTGATGGGCGTGGCGGCAAGGAGCAGGGCAAGTATGGTGGCGATGAGGAGCACTGAAGCATGAGATGTGCTTGGTGCCATTGAGTAGGGAAGGAGGGGTGAAGGGGAGGTTATGCTACACGGGCATGGTGATGGGAGTGAGGCAAATTGGGAGAGGAGGTGGTTTTTGTGGTTATATAGAGGGAGCTAAGACAACGTTTGGCATTCCCTTACAAACAAGCGCTTTTTTAAAATCTTAAATTTTTTTCTTTTAAATCTTCATGATAATAATATTTTTATATTGTTTTGGTGTTAAAAATAAAATAAATTAAATTATTATAAAATAAAAAATAATTTGAAAAAGCCACTCTAACTGCAGTCTCTCAAATGTCATAAAAGGTGAGGTAGGAAGGGCTTGTGTTATAAGATTGTGAATTTTCGAAACAAATTCGAAGGGTGGCATTGATTTGTGGGTAATGGAAGACAGGTGGGTTTTAAAAGGGAAGAGGGAGGGAGTGGGACCTACAGGTCAGAGATGATCATGATGGTTATCATCAGATTTTCTGATATTTATCTCATCAAACACCGTTTGTTTCTAATTGCGCGGGAAATTTTTGGGGACGGGTATTTTGGGGATTTGATAGGGGTTTCTATGGGCCATGGTGGACAGTGAAGACTATCTATTCTCAAGAAGGACTAGTTTGTACGTGGGTGACCATAATAATTTTTTGACAATTAAATTTGAAAATATAATTTTTAACTTTTTTAATTAAATTAACTTTTTTTATTAATGTATCTTATTTACTTTAATGAATATAAGTTTTTTAATTGAAATTATTGTTTCTGTTAAGAAAATAATTTTATGATCAAGTTTTAAAAAATATCAAAATAACATATTCATATTTTACTTGTGATTAAAAGCTAAGAATATGATAAATATGATAAAATTATATTAATAATTTATTTAAAATATTTAAGAGTAAAAAAAATATTTAAATTGAATTTGTGGTCAATTTATTATTAGCATTGTTATTTTTATATTAGATATATAATAATTATAAAAAAACATTAAAATTCAAGTAAAAATTATAATAGTATTAATAATCCTTTTAAAACTGAAAATAAGTAAATTTAGAAAAAAAACAATTGGATCCAAAAAAATTAAAATAAAAAGGAAAGGATATAAAATGGCCAGGGGCAGGTCCCCAATAGCAAGCCAAGCGTGAACGGGTTTGTAATTTTTTATATTTTTTTTATAAGGGCTGAACAATATGTTGAATGTTGTTTGGAAAGAAATACTGCTGCTATTTATATAAATAGTAAGAAATTATATTTCTAGAAAATATATTATTATTATTATTATTATTATTACCATCTCCTCCTCTATTTTTCACCGCAGTTACTATCTCTACAATCATCTTTATTAACCAGATCATCATAATTGCAATGAAATCATTATTTATTTTCTTTTTAAAATAAAATATTAAAATTATTTTTTTATTTTCTTGTTATCGTTTCAAAAACATCACTGGAATTAAAATTTACTTTCGATTCCTTAGTTTTCATTTCAATTTCTTAATTCAATTTTCAATCTTTCATTCATGGTAACTATGCGTTACATAAGACTATATATATTTCTTCTTTTTTTAATCATCAAAATACAAATCTCAAATTAAGATACCGAGAAACATCATTTTCTAGTGGTAATTGATACTATCATAATAATATTTTTTTAGTTTTAAAATTTATTTTTAACATTATTATATTAAAATAATCAAAAAAGGATTAAAAATAATTAATTTAAAATAAAAAATAATAATTTGTCTCGAAAACACGGTGACCCAAAAAACAAACACCCTTTGGAAATTCTTTAAACCAGCTAGAAAGATGTACTTAATTTGAATATGAAAAAAAAAATACATAACAAGCGGCTAGGAATTATTTGCGAGGCTCCATAAAACAGAGAATCTTTGAAACTGGTCCCTATGGCCAGACCGACCAAAAGGCTCCCTGAAATTATTTATTTACGGTAATAACCTTTATGTCCTTTAGTGCAGAAAGAAGGTGACAAGGATGGGACCCTGAAGCTGTCTTCTGGTTTCCGAACAATCCTTAAAACGAGGGCATTCTTGCACATTCACTTTCTTAAATTTGAATGCTTGTTTTCGCTTTCTTCCTTCCTAATCTCCATACGCTGAAGGTCCGTATAACTCGTGCCTGGGCAGAGAAATCATCCATAATTTGGCTTTAGTTCTTAACGATGACGAGTTGGGTTCTTGACACGTGCACTTATATCTATAAAACTCGGTTTAGTCTAATTAATCGATTTGAGACTTGATTTGAGAGTAAGTTTTTTTTTAAGTTGAAAATATATTTTTTTTCATCAACATATCAAAGTCAATAAAAAAATTTAAAATGTATCAATTTAACATTTTTTTAATTAAAAAATAATTTAAAAAGTAAAAACTACGGCGAATTCAACCAGGCAACTTTGGTTATTTCACGTGTAAACATCTTTTTTTGTCTAACAAGTTGAACACTCTATCCCTGCCTTCCAATCATTCTCTTCTCGTTCACACTTCCTCAATCTCTCTGATGAAAACTCTTAGGCGCTAAAATTCCTCAACTTTTCGACAATGTATATATTCTTTTACTGATTCTTGATCAAAGTATTTTATAGCTAGAGATTGTTTTTTATGTTGTTATCAAGCTTTTTTATGATATTTTTTTAATTTATCATCTAAAATAATTAAAAACAATCTATATAACATGTTAACTCGAAGCATACTTTACTCGATGGCCGGAAGAACTCAACTAAAACAAAAGGGAGTCTGATGCAACGTCAGAATCATTACTCACCACTCAGTCTTGATTAGCAGCTTGAAAACTTGAACTGTCCATAAAGACCAGTAGGGCGAAAAGAGCACCACATTGAAGATGGTGAAACAATTGCAGGACTTGTTTGTGCCGTGTAATGCAAGGACAAGCAGTGGAGGAAATGAGCTACACTTTCGAGAGGAATGTAGGAATAGTAGATGGTACTGCTAATCACGGAGTAAATTGCGCTGCTCAAAATGATAACGAAGAAATATCAAGAAAAATAGTGTATCAACTACCATCAACTGTACAGCCGAGATTGAAAGGGACATGGTTTCTGTGGGGTCAAGATTTTCAATCATGAAAACGAGAAGCTATGAATAATTAAACATTCAACCAAAAAAAACTATGGAACAGACAAACAAACCGTGATGAAGAAGGTTTGAATTGGCACCCAGAACCATAGTTATTGAACATGATTCTAAACTCAAACCAGGGATGAACTTGATGCAGAACCGAAGTTACAAGTTAAGCTCGTTGATCTAAGTTTGATCGGATTAATAATTTTGTTTTAAAATTAAAATGATGTTATTGAAGCGGTCAGATTAAATTTATTCAAGTTAAATTTTTCACAACCAGCTCAAGCCAAGAAATGAATCGGTGGATCCCACATGATTGTTTTATATTTTTATCTTGAATTTTAAATTTTAGATTAGATTAGGAGGGGTATTATTTTTATAATGTTTCGTGATTTTCTCTTTCATAATTCTTTTTTTATTTATACTGTAATTATATGTTTATAATTCTTTTTATTATGATTTGTATATCCATTTCCATGTATAACGATGAAGAACTGTAAATTCTATTTAAGATGAAAATGGTATGAAAAATCACAAAATTATTAGTTTTGGTGTGAATATCAATATTTTATTGGACTGGAAAAGATTGGCTACAAGACCAAAAATAAAGACAGAAACAAGAGGATGACAAGAACTTGCATTACGCGTGCATGTCACTGACATCAATCACGAGTACATTTGGGTGCGACATTGCAGCGGAAACTTTGGGGTCTATGTGGGGGAGTGAGGCGACACATGTCGAGGAGTACTACGAGTTCAGGCTTTGATGGCTTTCGGCTAGGCGCGTGAATGTTGCGATATTTTCTATTGGAAAACGTTGATGATCATGGGGCCTACTTCTATTTATTCAATATTTTGATTGCGCCAATCCATATTTTAGATTTTTTAAAAATTGATTTTACTTTGAAAATATTAAATTAATATTTTTTATATAATTTTGATGTACTAATATAAAAATAAAATAAAATCTATTTTTAATATATTTTTAAAAAATATTATTTTAAAAAATATTATATATTAAAATCTCAAATACCTCCTTAACAATTAATAAGAATTTGCTATGCACAGGGTTGAGGAGGGTTGAGGAGTACACTGATGATAATTTAATTCAAAATAAATAGGTTATTTTCAGATGATTCTTTTGATTGATTATTATTATAACGGACTCATAACTTATAACCTATAAAATTACTATTTTATTATTTATTAAATAATAAATAATAATCAGACCATAAATATTCTTATGAATACTTGAAATTCAAGAAATAATATATAAATATCTGGATTTTTTATTTAATTAGTAATGTATCCTTGACTTTTCAAGTTGGAGCTTCGCAACCATCATTCGATATAATTTATTTTTTTGAATATACTAAATCAACATGGAATATGTGTTTAGGGGACAAATAAAAAAATCGTTGTATTTGAATGCATAAAATTTTATTTTTAATTATTACTCGAGCATTGAGATTTTTAGATTTCTCTAATTGACTGTTCTTGTTAGATCTTGTGTGTTACATCCTAGTATTTGACAGCCCGTTTGGTAAATTTCCATGCCCTTGTTTGATACTCGAATAGTCTCCTAGAATTTCTTCAGGTTTGAATATTTTTGCAATCAAATCAAATAAGATTTAAAAAAAAAAACAAATTCTATATATTATATAAAGTGTTTGGTTTTTATTTAATGGAATTTCTTTCTCTCATAGTCTTGTTACATGTTCCATTACTATACCAACACTAATGACAATGATAAGTATGTTTGTGTTTGAGAGTGTGGTTGCAGTTGTTTTTTAAAATGTTTTTTATTCGAAAATATATTAAAATAATATATTTTTTTATTTTTTAAAAATTATTTTTGACATCAGCGCATCAAAACAATCCAAAAATATTAGAAAAATATTAATTTTAAATAAAAAAATTTAAAATTTTAAGAACACGGGTTGGACCGCATTCCTAGACAATTCTTTTTTTTGTATATTTTGCGAATCAAATTTCTTTTGTTAATGTCTAATATATCAAAGTAATCTATTTGTACAAGGTGTATTAGATTCATATATGTATTTATAATTAGTCATTAATTATGGATAGTTATTAACAGCAAATTAGATTCAATGAAATTTCATTACCAAGGGATGACTCTTTATAATAATATTATGGTTTAAAAAATAATTAAAACAAAAGCAAACAACATTTATCTAATAACTCCCTTAATCAGAAAGTCATAAATAAAAAATAAATAAGTAAACTTACAATATATTTATTTTCGCGTTCAAAAAACGCTTTTAAAATTTTTTGAATTTTTTTTCTTCAAATTATTTTCTTATGATTTTGAATCGCTTTATACGTTAATGTCCCAAATATTTTTTTTAAAAAAATATTATTTTAATATATTTAAAAAAAAATAAAAAAATTATTATTATTACGAACTCTGTATCCTACATGCAATATCCACTAATAATCAAATCTTTTAGAAATAAAAAAAAAAATCATGAATCACAATTAAGTAAGCATGGGTAAAAGTCCTCAAAAGATCAAGACACGAGCGAGAATCTTCAAGCCAAATAGTTGAACATATAAAACTTGTAATTGTCTTCATTCGATTATGTTTTACTATATTATTATGAACATTCTCATTGAGTATCCTGCTGGCATGATTTCGTGAGCCATATCTGACCAAATATAGGATTTTGATTTATATAAAAAAAAAAACCAATCCCTCTAGAATAGTAGTTTTGTTTTTAATTATAATGAAAGATTTGGTTATAATTATTAATAATTAGAGTTTTTATGCCTCTGTCTCCTCTTTCCTTTTCCTTTTTAACAAAACTTTGAACCACCCATAAAGGGAATCATAGTTAAATCTTGGCAAAGTAGTATGTAAATCAGCATCAATCTAAATATTGCTGTAACTCGCAGGAAATATTGGAGAATCCATTTCAAAAGCACAGTTTCCTCACTGTTCATGGCGAAATTCAGGTGAAAATGAGATTGAGATGAAATATTCACCAGTCACTTTTCTCAACCTTTTGGCCGAGATGCATCATGAATGACGCAGGTGTCCTCCTCCTCCCCTACCAAAGGATATCTACAAAGGGCCCACTAGTGAAATGGCACGAGGACAGCAGCTAGCTCATGAAAGAAATGCATTCACACAGTGATGGCCATGCGCATCCGATCTTTTCCACCGAATTCGTAAAGCGGCATAAATGAGAACTCTGTAGCCTGCATAAGCACAAGAGCCACAATGGAAGGATTCCATGTTTCAGGTATGGAGCATTTAAAACCACCGAGAGATTTGTAATCCAAAACACAAGGCAGTGAGATCGAGAAAGAAAGGCCTACGTCGTAGGTGGGAGAATCTATCGGAGGGTATCCCTTTAGGCTGTCAGTTCCATCCTCAAAAGATGGTTATGACTTATGAGAAGGACTTGTTGTGGATATTTACGTACAGTGCACATGAGCTTGACTGCTTGAGCAATGGAGAATTGAAGGCATATATATTCGAGCTAGTGGCTAGTTGATCTGTACAGGGCTGGTAAGTTAAGGTCATGAGTCCACCTACCAACCATCTCTTGCTCACTTTCGTCAGTGCCTTTGGCCCACGTCCCAATCAGGAGGGTACCCTTCAGATTGGATTGGATTGCTGAGAGATTAAGCCACCGTTTGGAAATGCCGCCAAACATAGGTGTAACAAAAAAAAAAATTATATATTTATATTTTAAATTGTTTTAATATTATGATATAAAAAAAATTTAAAATAAAATAATATTATTTTAAAAAGTAACTAATACCATATTTTCAAGCAAAAATCTAATTTAATATTATGATACAAATTTTGAATAAAGACAATTTAAAATGTGGCAGTCATGGCAGTCATGGCAGCGCACATGCTGTCAGATGCCCATATAATTTATGCACAACTCTAGTATCAGCTTTGCAAAAATACTCGAGAGAAAATGGGACCAGAAACATGCTCGATTGGCCACAACATTAAATACTCGGCGCCATGGTCCAATAAAAAAACACATTGAGTTGGGTAACCGATGATTCTCGCATTATATAAAACTTTAACTTTACAAAAAAGCCTCCTCTTTTATGTTTTTAAGCTTTTCCCTTCGTAAATCAGCTGATAAGAACCCTAATATATAATTAACCACCGTAGTATACATTGCTTTGATTGCTTGTTTCTACTTTCTTTTATATATCAATTACTGTAGTTTTAGAATTGTGTTACACCATGATTAGCTTCTTGGATTTCTATGCATAGATGCAGTAAAAAAAAACTTGAGAGAAAATGTTGCTAGACATGTATGCTTGCCTATGAGTATGAAAATTCAACTTTGTTAGATTATGCAGCGAAGAAATATATACAAATGAGACTCTAAACGCTATAGGATTTGCAGTTCATTTTCCCAACAAAAACATTGCTAAGAAATTATTGTTTGAAGATCCAAAGGATTAGGCCTCACTTGTTATTTTCCTTTTCACTTTCATATGGATTAATTATTTCATTTAAGCCAGATTTCTTTTACTATGATTATTTTATAATGCTAGAACTTGGATGTTTTCTTTAATTATTTTAACATCTTGTAGTTAATGTACTTAATTTGATTTTATTAAATCTAAGTACTATTCATTATATATAAATTTACGAAGTGTTCATAGCTTACACACGTATGAAATTAATACTGTCTTATAAACCAATATTTAGTAAAAACTCTCAAATCCATGGATTGATTATCAAAACTCACTTAAACTCGATAAATTTGGGTGAGGGTTAGGTGCATGTTAAGCCAAATCCGAATACAATCTAAGCTCGGAACAATGTTAACTCGAGATAAACCCGACTGAATTACAAGGTCGATCTTGCTGAACTTATAATTAGCTCAAGTCCCAGAATTGATTATGAGGAAAATAACAGTAATGCTTCAGCAGTTTTATTTTTCTTGATAATTGGAAATCAGCATGGTTTCTTTATTGAAAAAAGCTAATAATTGGAACAGTATTATAATTTAACCTCAAATAATGATGCAACTTGACGAGAACTGACAGAAGAGACTGTAATCTTGTGAGTGAAAAAGAACCGAAAGATCACCAACAAATCATGATTCTATAAAACAAAACAAAAGTCCAGTCAATGTTTCTGTTTTTGCTTGAGTGATTCAAGGGATAAACAAAATTTAATACACCCGTACGTCGTCTTTGTTGATTGAATAGGTGATTGAAAATGTTTCTTAGGAGATTGTGAAATATTCATATATCTTGTCTTTTTTTTATACCACAGCATTAATATTGGAGTTTTTTTTTTGAATTCTAGCATAATAAAAAAATTTAATAAAATAATATCATGCAAAAAATATTTTAAAAAATAATATAGTTAAAATTATAAGTGTCATTTACAACTCTCTAAACGATATTAGAGAGTCTAACTATTTTTTTCACTGTATTATTTTACTAGGATAGAATCCCAGAGAACTCTTGATATTTTCTAGTTCATTTTAATGAGTGGTCCTTTTACGGCGTTCTTTCTTTGATCTTTCTAAATTGCGGTCTTGTCTGAATTTACGGTACATGAGCACTTGGCTGGACTCGGGGTAGTTTCCATCAAGTTGTCTTATCATGTTCGAAAACATTTTCTTGCTATTTCAATCTCGGGCATCGTCTACTGATATGAAATCGTTCTCTTTTCTACAATTTCAATTTAATTAATGGGATTTTGCGAGTGGCATTTGTCCCTTAGAGAAATGAAAAAATGTAGCGAGCCATTGTTCATTAGACGTCAAGAATCCTGAAAGACTCGCAACATAACCGTGGAAAAAATTATTTAAAAGCTCAAATCCCATCCATGAATTGCTATACAGGGCTGAGAGAATCCAGTCGGGTTAGGTTGTTTCGAATTCACTTGTTTCTGGTTCAAGTGCTCATTTAACACCGCGGTAATTTTTGTTTTTCAAATTGTCTTTCATATGAAAAAACATCAATGATTTTCTCTGAAAATTAAGGATTCAACCTTAACAACTGGTGCCAAATACTGGGGCAAGATAAAAAAAAAAAAGAAAAGAAAAGAAACGAGAAATATAATTCTTGAGCCAAGATGTGGTAAGAAATTTGATGAGTGAAGCTACAGTACTGAGCTTCTCCTCTCTAGTTATGGTTGCACAACGACCAAATTATTGCAAATGATCAATGATTCTGTTTGAAAATAACACAGATAGACGACCGACAAAGTAAGAATTAATGGGTCAAGGCTTACATGGCTGGACTTTCATGCTAAAGGTGGGTCAGCACTCAGCATGTGTTTCGGTAAGAAATCTCGGCCTTGATGGACTTTGGAGGGTAGCAGAGCTTTCCTAAATGTCAAGGTCGTCTGCTCTGTACACAACTGTTCATCAGTTACATGACAATGAGGTCGCTTGGAAAGAGATTGCTTGGCAGAAGATGGCCACAGCACCTGCAAAAGTGGAAGTGCTTATCTATCCACATAAGGGGAAAAACGGGACAAATATAGTTGGGTTAACGCTATCCGGCTACTTGTAACTTCATTATTCAGTTACTGGCCTTGAAGGGCCTGACATCCCATGCAGTTTTCACACCATTTTTGCAAAATGTTACTGTTTCGTGTATGCAAGGACAAGGGTGAACAGCTAGCTCTTACATTGTTACCAAGCATGTGAATTCAAGACTACTACCCCTCTTGGCATTGTGTTCTAAACGGGTGTTGAATTGTTTAAAATTACTTTTTTTTTAATTTTTTTGTATCATTTTTATATATTAAAATTACACTTTAAAAAGTAAAAATTTATGAAATATTATTTTAATATGTTTTAAATAAAAAAACATTTAAAAAAACAATAAACTCTTTACCCATTTAAAAAAGTTGAGAAAATATGGGAGGAAATATTTTAAGAGAACCGTCTCAAGCCCAAAAGGCCTCTCACATGTCCCACTTTGCTGCCCGAATTGAAGATGGTGGGCTCGGAGGCTACGACGCCTTAGAAATTGACTCGAGAACAAACATGATCGAGGTCAGAAAGTTCCAAACACCAAAACCAAAACACTATTCCTGCTTCACTGATTTCGGCAGTATGCTACCAAAGCCAATAAAGATCGAATGTGCTTGCAGGTGCTGTCAGCAAAAACGATTAACTTTCATCCCTTTCTAACTATTCACAGGGAGTAATAGTTTCCTCTTGCTTGTCTCAAATAAATAAATAAATAAATAACTATTCATAATTGACAATTATATTGATTGAATTATAATCTAAATATATTGTCTTGATTTGTTGTCCTAACTTTGACATTTATTTGGAATCAAATCACATGTAAAATTAAATTCATTTTATAAGTAAATTTAAATTTAATTAATAGTTTATTATAACTTTTATGTTTAAAATAAAATAATATATAGTATAATCAAATTCAATTATACTGTATATTATTTTATTTCGCTTTCCTCTTTCCCTTTACTTAATCCTCAAGGATATACATATAATTTCATATTCGAAAATACTGTAGTAGAATGGAGCTAAGTGGTGCATTCAAGCCATTCCATAATGCCAAGGCTATCATTTTCATGCATGGCTAGGGGAACCTCCGATTTCATTCACATGTGGGCACCATTTGACTTCGGTTTAAAACCTACCCATAATTTGAACTAGGAGCCACACTTCCCAGCCCTAAGAAAAGCCCTTTTCCTGGCCCAAAACAATAAGCCTCGGATAATGCTGGGATCCTGGATGGCATATGATTCTAACATTTTTTAAGGTGCCACACATGCTACAAGCTACTGGCATTGCTAGAACTAGCAAGAATGGTTGGATCGGTGTGAAGAAATACCCCACTAGACCACACGGACAGAACAGCAATGATTCTAACTTTTTTTAAGGTGCCACACATGCTTAACTTAGATTATGTGATTAATCAGTTGTTATACCTTCATGTCCCAACAAGGATGACTGGATTCTGTGGATTTCTAATGTTTTTTTTTCTTTTCCATGTACACTCTCTAGTTCTTAATCAAATATTCTATTGCTAGCAAACACTCCATGGGTATTCGCACTTGTAAGATATGTTATCAGATTTTATGCAAACTTCCACTTCCACATGGACTTGGCGGTGGTCTTACCAAGGATTCTCTCAGCATGATATTTGCATCAGTAATAATACTCCTAAAATATTACAATTTAGGGTTCATCAAGTGTACTCATTAGACTAAACAATGCACCCATCTCCTCGGTACTTGTCTCAACTCTCAGCCAAAGCTGGCTGAGTCCAAGAATGCCCATTCATGGAGGGATCAGCCTCTGCTAATCAACAATTTGTTCTGTGGATGGAAGACTTGAAATTAATGTCTTTTGGGGGATGGGATATGAGTGCCGTTAAGCCATAAAGTTCTCTGGCTAACCAACAATTTGACGAACTCACTACAGATTGTTCTTCGTTCGTAGATATGGACGCCCTTTTTCAGCCAGTCTTGTACCCGAAGATCCGTTTTTCTTCAAGTCTAATCCGCAAAAAAATGCCGAGAGCTACTTTCGCTATTCAAGGGATTTGTTTTGACAACGTCTCTAGAGATATTATAGATTTTGCGGTTAAGATTTTAAAAAATATTTTTAATTATGATTTTAAATAAATAGTAAGTTTTAAAAAATATGTTTGACCAAAATTATTAAGAGAAGGTTTTTTACATGTAAAATAAATAAAAAAAAGTTATTCTCAACCAAAAAGTATTTGATACACTCATATTAGAATTACCTAATTCACAAAGTTTTTATGATAATAACTTCTTTCGAATTTAAACACAAAAATAAGACAATTTATATTATTTTTTTAAATGCAAATTAATATTCAAATAATAAAGCACAAATATTTTATCCCTTCTCAAAAGATAAAATTCCAAAAATCTAAAAGATCACAACCCATCAACTGCATTCACCTAACAAAAGATTTACCTCACCAAGAAGAATAAAAACCCACTATTATATATATAAAGAAAAAAGGCACCAAGTTTAGCCATAAAGAGATAACACCAATCCGGTTTCTTCCATCACCGTCTTTCTCCTGCAGAAACACATCCATACCCACAAACCTACAAAACCCACCTCTACATTATCATCTTCGAACCCAATTCACTATTTTCCCCCCTACTTATTCATCAAAGACTCAAACTTTCCTTCAACATTTTGTAACTTAAGAAAACTCACTGAAGATTGAAACTCTCCTTCACTTTCCAACCAAAGACTCGAACTTTCATACAAAATCTTCGCTTTCCATCAAAAGCCACCAAAGTCTCAAACTTTCCTCCACATTCCCACCAAGATTTTCCCAAGAAACAAACAAACAAACAAACCCACCAAAATGGACAAACCATTGAGAACCCATTTTTCACTCATTAAATTAATAGCCTGGACCTGCATTTTCCTTGGCCTAATCCTCTTCTTCTCTTTACACTACCCTCACTCAAGTCCCAGTAACAGACTGAAGTATTTAGAAGACTCTGATTGGAAGTATCAGATTCTCAATTCGGGTCGACCCAAATCAAGAAATGGGTTCCGGGTTTTGGTCACTGGAGCTGCTGGATTTGTTGGAATGCACGTGTCCACTGCACTTAGGCAGCGAGGAGATGGCGTTGTTGGCCTTGATAACTTCAATGGCTACTATGAAAAATCATTGAAGAGAGCAAGAGAGGATTTGCTGAAAAGTAAAGATGTTTTTATCGTTGAAGGTGATATAAATGATGGTGTTTTATTGACAAAGCTTTTTAAATTAGTGAAATTTACACATGTAATGCATTTAGCAGCACAGGCTGGTGTAAGGTATGCAATGAAGAATCCAGGGTCTTATGTTCATAGTAACATTGGTGGTTTTGTTAGTTTACTTGAAGTTTGTAAATTAATGAATCCACAGCCTGCCATTGTGTGGGCATCATCTAGTTCTGTTTATGGACTCAATAAAAAAGTACCCTTTTCAGAGATTGATAGGACTGATAATCCTTCTAGTCTCTATGCTGCTACTAAGAAGGCTGGTGAGGCTATAGCACACACTTATAATCATATTCATGGTTTATCAATCACCGGACTGCGGTTTTTCACGGTTTATGGTCCTTGGGGAAGACCGGATATGGCTTATTTCTTTTTTACTAGGGACATGTTGAAAGGGAAGCAGATTTCAGTTTTTGAAGGGCTTAATGGGTTTACTGTTTCGAGGGATTTTACTTACATTGATGATATAGTGAAGGGCTGTTTAGGTGCATTGGATACTGCTACCAAGAGTACTGGAAGTGGTGGGGTTAAGAAAGGCCCGGCGCAATTGCGGGTTTATAATCTTGGGAATACCTCACCGGTGCCAGTTAGTAAGCTTGTTAATATATTGGAGAAGTTGTTGAAGGTTAAGGCTAATAAGGTAGTGTCGCCAATGCCTGCAAATGGGGATGTGCTGTTTACTCATGCTAATATTAGTTTAGCAAGGAGGGAGCTTGGTTATAAGCCCACTACTGACTTGCAATCAGGATTGAAGAAATTTGTGGCATGGTATCTGGATTACTATAAACCATCCGGGAAGAAGAGTTCTGTCTAAATTGGTGGATCTATGGTGTGATCATTTGAATCTATATTTGATTCAATTCATGTGATTTTACACGCTTTATCATTTGTTAATTATTCATCGTTCATTTAGCTACACGCTGCTGTGACACAAAGGGATTGGTCATTCTGTCCCCATATAGGAATTTAATGGTCTATGTGCATGCTAAGGGCCTCTAGAACTGTGATGAGAAACCGGAAGCATTGCCCTTTCTCTTCTTCGTTGTTTTTTCTTTCTTTCTTTTTTCCATCAAGATTTTAGTCCTAGTTTAGGATTTTTTTCAATCAGAATTCTGTTGCAATTGTTATTTTTGGTTTCATTAATCTTCTGTTACCTATTCTGTGTTGTCCATGTCAATTTATGATAAGAGTAGATAGATATAGTAATGTCCTTGTCTACTTTCCTCAGTTTTGCATAAATTATTAATATGTTAGGTGCAATTCTTGTTGTGGTTCTCAATTATGGGTGTTTTGGATGCGATTCCTTTTCTCCTTTTCTTTCTGGGTAACTGTTCGACATTCTTATAACAGGTTGACGAGTCACATTTTGGCCGGATTTCACATAATCCTTTCCATTTCACTTTCCACTGTCAACGTCATGATATGTTTTGGAAGAAGGCCTAGTCAAATCTACTTACAATGATTTTGTGTCTCTCTTTTGGTTGAAACCTGCGATTTACAGGATGTCATAGTGAAAAACAATCTGTAATTGATGTTCCTAAGCAGAAAACTTCGATAACCTTAACCAATTGGATATGGGGTCCGAATAGTAAAACTTTACAAAACATCATTTGAAAGAAGCTACACTCAGCTTCAGCTGGAAAAAGTTAAACAATCCCAGTAACTAAAACGATATGAACTCGCCAATAGAGCAAAGAGAGGGAATATCTCAAAGTCTAATATCAACTCAAGAATCTTTAAACCTTGTTATGTTCTGGAGAATCTTTACACCTTGTGTTCTCAAGAATCTTTGAACCTTGTGTTTATTGATGCTTTGGCCATCTTCCTCATGTGTGCCTATGTAACGGTGTGTTAGGGTTTCAAATTGGAGCCTGGATGCGTTGGTTGTGTTTCCACGTTCCATGCCCTTGTATTAAGCTGTGTTTGTTTCAAAGAATTTCTTATAATTTTTGGCTAGATCGCTCTTTCTGAAAGCACCGAGAATGTTTGTCAGTTTCGGATGGATGAATATGGACCTTGATTCTTCTAGTGTTTTTTTTTTGTTCATATGTTGATTTTAACAGTGTGTCGGTGGAATGACATCAAATCACTGTTGTTGATACCAGGGTGAGCATGATGAGTCTGGTTAATCTGTTGCTGATCTATGTTCTTATACCTTCAAGTTTGGATGTTTATTTCCTTTATATTGCCTGGATTTGCTAACGAAGAAGGCAATCTCCAACATATTTGTCATATCTCTTCAAGTTACCTGGTTTCCGATAATGCTTGAACTTCAGCTTTCTAATTTGTCGTGGCAGTAAAATAATGTGCTCACCTTCCATCTCAGCAAAAGTTACAGTAGGTTCCACTCCTGATTCTTTTGCGTCGCCGATCTCTTGTGATCCAGAGAAGTACTTCAACTACCAATCTTAGCAAGATATTGTCCGAATCTCTTGTAAATGAGCCCGAATCAAGTTCATTCAGCCATCTATAATTACCCTTTAAAAAATTATTTTATTTTTAAAATAAAAATTAGCATACTGTTAGAAAAAAAAAAAGAACAAAATAATGTGTTAAAATTTGCTTATAACATGAAAGTAAAACTCTCATTCTATGTTCTAGTAAAAAAAAAAAAAACTCAATTTTATGCTATTAAAAAAATCTAAAACAAGTTTGTTTTTGTTAAAAAAATAAAGTGGATTAATTCCTTTTCTCTTAGGTTAGCCCGTCAGTTATATAACTATGTTTTATAGATCTAAAAGGCCCAAAGACTACAAAAATAATACTATTAAAAACAGTTTAGTCTAAACCCGGCCCGGCCCAACAGTTATACCAGACAACAAAAACCCTAACTCAGCAGCTCCATGTATATTACAACCCTAAATTTTCACCTCCGCTTCATCCATCGCTCCAAGTAGAGAAAGCCGTCTCTGCCTTAGCATCTTCACTTCCCAAGCTCGCTTTCTGGTCTCTCTCTCTCTCTCTCTCCCTCTCTCTCCACCTTTGCTCCCTTGATATTCCCTTGTTAACTTTGAAGCTATTAACTCTAACGTAGATCCATGACAATAAGCTGTTAACTAATAATCACTTTGTTTAGTTTGTGCTTTTCATGTTCAATGCATAGTTGGTTTTAGCTAAAACCCATTTTGATTTATGCATGATATGTTCAAAATCTGCTGGTTTATGGGAGAAAATGAATCATTTTTATTTTAGAGACTAATAGCTGAAGAACTAGAAAGCGTAGGTTGGGGTACATATTGAAAAGAAAAAAAAGGTTGTCGATTTTGTGTTTGGTGAATGACTACTTGAGTTTGTGTGAAACCCCTTTTTGCTTTATGTTTGAGAAGTTTAATATTTTATTAGTTTGTATGAGAAAATTTAAAAAGATAGAGATATGGTAGTAAACGTAAGTGTTGTTGTTGCTGGTTTGTTTTAATGAATATGAAGTGGACATGTGGTTTTGAATGGTTTTGTGCATTTTGATTGTGTAATAGAAAAGTGAAAGGAGAAAATGGCAGCAGCTTATGGAGCTATGAAGGCGCAAAAGCCGGGTTTGGAGGAGACTCAGGAGCAGATTCACAAGATCAGGATCACTCTTTCCTCCAAGGATGTCAAAAACCTTGAGAAAGGTCTATTCTGGAAATCCTATCTTACAATGTAGTTGTCATTGATACGACATGATTTGTTATTTTGAGTTGTATCCTTTTTTTTTTGTCCTGATTGTTCTTTCACTTGTGTTAACAGTTTGCACTGACTTGGTCCGTGGTGCCAAGGATAAGAGACTGAGGGTTAAGGGTCCAGTGAGAATCCCTACCAAGGTTCTTAACATTACCACCAGGAAATCCCCTTGTGGTGAAGGTATTCATCTCAAAAAACTGCTTGAATAATCATGGTTAGAATAATATGTAGTGTCTGGCATTTTGTTTTATTATTTACTTCATGCGCTATCTACAAGTCCATGTAGTATTCTTCTTTCTTTAATTTCATTTGTGCTTTCTTCTAACACATATCACTTCATGGGTTCCACGTGTTTGTTATTGTTTTTTTTCCTTCCTCTTTGGGTAATGTTTGAATGGCTGATTTGTTTGATTTGATAAGAGTAGTTCGAGGGAGATATGTTCTTTTGTTTGTTACCCTTTACAACCACTGCAATAATCAAATGTTGGTTCGCGCACCATATGCAGTCTTATTCAGTAGTATAATTGGTTGGTGCATGTGAAATAACTTCCTATTGATTAAAATGCTACTTATTTGACCAGGACCTAGGGTGGATCAGTTAGACCATGTTAGTTGGTCTTGTAATGAGAAAACAAGTCATAATTTGCTCTACTGTTTTCCTAGTGGTGTTTGCACACGAGTTTGCAAAGTTGATATTTGCTTCAGAATGATTTTTTTAGGCACATATGATATAAATGATTGTCCCTGTAAAGGCACTTAATAAATGAGCTGCTGACACCATGAAAGATTGGAATTTGTTGTGTGGAGTTTTTTGTTACTTTATCTGCCATTTCTCTCAAGGGCTTGTTCTCCTCTTTTGCCAATACATCTGTTAATCTACTAAAGGGTTTTTTATGTATATCTTGTCATCTTGCAGGAACCAACACATGGGACAGATTCGAGCTTAGGGTCCACAAGCGTGTTATTGATCTCTTCAGCTCTGCCGATGTTGTCAAGCAGATCACCTCTATTACAATTGAACCTGGTGTTGAGGTTGAAGTTACCATTGCAGATTAGAGAGATGTTATTTACTTCTTTTGGACTGTTTTATTTATTTTACTAGAACACTTCTTTTTGATTGGAAGACGTTGATCAGCCTTGTGACTGAAAAGAATTCAATGTAGTATGTTCATTCCCCATTCCATGTTAAAGATTCGGTGAAGGAGATTGAATTTTGTTTCCTTTTTATTTCAATATGAATTGTTATGATTTCAACGTGTTCAGGTATTGTTTCTAGCAAGATTAAAAAATTATTATAATTGAATTTGTTTCACTTTAAAGTTGATGGGATTTGCATCTTGTTTTTTGAAAAAGAGAGAATCAACTCCTAAGGAGATGCACAGACATGGCTTGATGTTCTAAGTTGTGTTGCTAAGGTACCTCACTGGGCCCGCCATTTCCATTGTAAAGCAAACAACTTGTAACTTGTAAGAGCCATGGTTGCTTATTATGATATCTAGCTCATGTTAGGCGTTAGCCAGACAATACTTCATCTTGGGTTCCTTGCTTTTGTTTTATATGAAGAAAATGCTCACTGCAACCATGGTTTCACGGAGATGGGATGAAACGAGACATGACAGAATCGTCTGGACCCATACTCTTAATAGCTCCTTCATTTCCATGATGCGTGTAAAGGATGACCAATTTTGCGCATGGGTGACAGCCATATCGTGATTGCCAGTTGATAGATAACCCATTTTATTTCATGCTTTCTAATGGCATGGCAACGCAATTGAACAAATATTTCTGACTCGAAGGTAAATGAAACCGGTCCAATACAGAGGCATGGATTCATCTAAACTGCAATCATTGAGCTGCGTATCAATGGATGTAAATTTCTCCATTCTGCTTTTGACTAGATATCTCATTTTCCATCTCTTCTCTTTCTCGTAGTAATCAAAGAGTTCATCTAGAGATGCCAGAGGAAAAAACAAAACCACCGTTAATACACTCCAACCGAGACTGACCACGACCACATTTGCCATCGGTATACAAACTTATGCCCCGGAACTAGAGATCCACCATGCCACTGGTGGACTGCAATAACCTTCCTCTGCCCTTTGACACAAACAAGAGAAACCACGTATGATTGGCATCTCCGTGCTAGAAAGTTCCAAGGGCAGAGGAAGGTTATAACCTTCCTTGGAAGGACCATGCTAGAAATTTACCGATGATTTTAAGATAAATAAATGCTGATAATAACGGAACTAACACATTAATCCCCATGTAATTGGACTACTACTGCATTAAAAGTCTGACAATACATCACAGAAGTTACAGGAAAGGACAACAATCCTTCCACTCCCCAGCCAATCATCGAATATTTAGAGAGACAAAAATATACACGTGCAGCAAATTTCAGGACATTTATGAGGAAAATGCACCTAAATATGCTACCACTAATGGCGACCCTTGCTTTCATGTTCATGTTCCATCTCTTCTGCGTCTTCAAACCGGTGATCATTGATTTGGAGCTGCACGTGCATAATTATACCATCACCAGAAGATGATCAAGATTTAAAAAGAAGCCAACAAAAGAGTTAAAATGGAGTACAAACTACAACCAAGGGGGATGCAATTTCCCATTTTAAACATGAGCACACGGTCACCATGAACATCCCAAAATATTTAATGCTCATATTTCACACCATAACACTTAACATACTGAAAGATAGTGTCATCAAATATTTGGCTCGATATTTTACAGGTTCTCAGGTTCCTAAGTTCAATCATATAAAGAACAAAATGTCGAAAAGAATGGAAGAAAAACCAAATATAGAACTCTTATCACTTCATCATGCACAAATGTTCAAAAGACCGAAAGAAAAACCAAACATAGAACTCTTGTCAATTCATCGTGCAATTTAAGTACCATAATGATGTTTAATATATCCATAACATCCATAACAGAAGTGAAAATCAATATGGGACTTAAAATGCATGTTTAAATGAACATGCACTGGGATACCTCAAGCACTGTGCGAGCTAGGTCATGATCCCCATTTGAATGACCAATTGAACTTGTTGGATTTTGAGAGAAATTCCATTCAGAATCTTCCACTTCTGTAGACACAAAAATGTTGCAAGAAAATAGAGGTCAGTATGAGTGAAAAAAAACTATTTTTCTGAAGGTACAAATGCTAAATGCTCTATCCCATACCAGCAGTTTCATCTGACAGTTGATCAGCACTAAAGATCCAATTATGCTCTTCTTCGTTATCTAAATAAACATTATCAAACGCATATGAATCAGTAGCAATTTATTGGAGAATAATAGCAAGCATTGAATAGCAAAATAGAAACAGAAATCATCTGTTTAAAACAATTGCAAAAATGGAGACAGCTCCCACCTTCAACTGGTTCAGGATTTAGCTCAGCGCACTCACAGAATACCTGAAACAAAGTATCCACTAAAAACCAAAAGAAAAAGTTAAAGTTTGATCTTCAATCATCAAACCTATGCCAAACGTGATGCAAGAACAAGTAAAGCAGTAATGTGACATGAATATTGAATATGATAAATCTATTAGAAAAGGAGTGCAGAAATACATTGGCTAGGGTCTGAAGGAACAAGTCTCATCTCCGTGACTTTCGACAAGTCTAAAGCATCACTACATTCTGAATCCGATCCTTCTGATTCGTCTTCATCCTCTCCAGTCTCAATCTTAAAATAAAACAATATTGATCAGAAACACAATGCACCAAGTAGTAAATTGAAAGTAAAAAATTGAGATGCCACCATATGCTATCAGAGAAAAAAAAAAGATTCTGAGAAAGTCTAGCTGTTACATGCTTAATTCAAAAGTTGAAGGCAAATTCATGACCATACAGTTGTATTCAATCAAAACTAACTAGCAACAGCCCGAAAACGGAAAAAAAAAAAATCCCTTCCAAACTTGACGAAACAGAAGGCCTTTTCTACCATCCACCATTCAATTCCTTCTAAACTAAACCAATCCACTTTTAGAATCATAATGATGATGAATAACACCCACAAAATTATAGCTTTTCATTATCCACCAAAGATAGAGAAATATTAATTTAAAATATCTGCATGCATACATCTGATACAAAGGGTCAATACAAATCCATGACCCCATAGTTGCATTGAATACACATGTTTACCACCAATACCAACTACCAACAGCCCAGAAAATAAAATAAATAAAAACCACTGGTAGTTTCAGTCAAATTTAAACTCAATCCAACACAGAATTACTTCCTCGGAGCCATAATTATGATCAAAATTACTACTTAAAAAAAACTCCAAATCTAATTTGAAAATAAGTACAAAGAAACTTACTTGAGTGTAGATACAAGGAGAAGGGTAAGCCTCAGGATCTCTTGAAACAGCATGAAGTGAAATAGACAAGAAATCAACTGCATAACCTTTTGTCCCATCCACATCACTTAACCACACAACTTTCCTGCAATAAAAAGAACAAAACCCCACTTCCCTTTTTACTATAAAAACTTCATAAACTCAAAAAAGAAACAGAATTTCATAGCAGAATGGAAAAAAAAAAAGAGTAATGGATTGGTAGTATTTATTTACTTTGTGGAGATGTAAAGAGTGCCTGGAGATTCAGGGGACCCGTTGCCGATGACAATGGAGACTTCACGACACATGAGCATAAACTCCTCGCCATTGTCGGTGTCAATAACTGGTTGTCCAGCACCGTCTCCTCTTCTCTCGGTGAATTGTCTTAAACCTGGTGCCATCTTTCTATTTTTTTTTGTTCTTGTCTGGGTTTGATTTCTAGTTGTCAAGGTTTCTGGTGTTTTTCTAGGGTTTTATTGAGGTTTTGGTTTGGGCCTTTTTTAGGTTTTATTTTTAGGGGTAACTAGTAATGGGCCTTGATGGAAACTCGAGAGGTTAAAGCGCAATAACTAAGACATGGCTTCTTTTCTTTCGTTATCTAGATTATTCTCCTAAGCATGATCGTCTCATACTTATTAAATCTAACGACAGCGTTTTGTTTTGGCTAAATCATTAAAAATCTGAAAGAGTCAACTAGATCTCGTCAAATTAATATTTTATTTAGTTAATTTAGATTAAACTCCGAGTTTATATTTTTTGAGTCAACTTGTAAAGTTGAGCTAGGTTAATTGACTATACATCAAGATATAGTATTATTTATAATTACTTCTTCGTATCTCCTTTAAATTTAAACTCAAAATAATAACATGAGACAAATTCAATAATGATCTTGATAGACAAATTCAATTACCATTAAAGTCAAAGCTCAAGGGAAGAAGGGAAGATACATGGTTCGTTTGCCTGTCTTCCCTTCCAGTCGTGATGATGAACGAAAGCTGGAAATGTTTTTAAATTGATCTCCAGGCTGCTTGGAGAAAAACATCCATGAAAATGCAGTATACATATAAGAAACCTTGGTGATGCTGTTAGCATCTACTCTTTAAATTTGTGAATATCAAAGCATCCGTCACGTTTCTTACTAAAAACTCAGTCCCCTTCTGACAACCGCTACTACTATAGTCGCCGATCTGATTAAATATCAGATGCTGATCATTTACAGATTTTCCCTGTTATATAGTTGATTTGCTTGATCAAATCAGAAACCATGTTAGACTGTTAGTTAGTGAAGGCCGTTTCTAACATGATTGCTCTCAACGTTCAGAGGTTCCACCCACACAAAGCATGATCCAGCGTCTTGGATGCCCACCAGTGTCACCTCATTGTATTAGGAAGAGGTCAGGGTTATAAATATTTTTCAAAATACTTTTAGCCTAAATACATATCAAAATAATATTTTTTATTTTTAGCATTAAAATAATACAACAACATTTAGAAAAAATTCAAAAATTTCCCAATCGTAGGACTTCAAATGTGCAATCGCAAACCTCATGTTAATACACACTGAAGCTCTTCTAACTGCCCAACAAAGAAGCTCTTCTACATCATGGAGTTGGCAAGATGTACCAATCTGCCACTTTTACCAGCTTAAATTTGCAGTTGATTGGGTAGCAACGTCAAACTATGATCATACATTGTTTCTGCAACCTACTTGACAAGGATGATAGGTCTAAAGTTGCAAATTTTATAGCTCAAAACAAACAGTATAGGAAAAAGTTAAAATGGAGTACAAAAGCTCAAGGCCAAAACAAAAATTTAAAGAAAAAATTGAAATCTAGGATCCACTACATCCTTTTTTTCCCAGTTAACATGATCTCCTAATGCTTATGAAACCATGCCAGAGTTCCACACGTGAAGAACAACTATGTAGGATGTCCCAAAACTGTGCCGCATAACATAACTAGCCTAAGCCACCAGAGTGCTGGCAGTGCTTGATTCGCTGCAAGAAAGAATGCAGAGTTACTATGGCGAATATAAAGTGGATAGGTATCCAACATTATTTGTGGCAAGAAAACCCTACAGATAAATCTTGGAATCTTGATTAAAGTTTGGTAAAAGGAGTGGGTGCAGGATAGCAATTAAAAATCTCCAGTAAAACATGAGTGCTTTGGCTGTAATCTTTCTTGGAAATATAAGCAAAGGGGCAAGGTATTAACTGAGATTACAGAAGAGAAACTAGGCCCCGGAAAGCTTGCTGCCGATTCAAATTACATGATTTTAAAGGAACTAGTTTCTCCAAATAAATACCATACCACATCGACATGAACCAAACATCAGATGATTTCTACAAGGAATGAACAAACTACCATGCACAAAATACCAAGTAAAGCAATGACTAGTAATTTGCAAAATCTGGAGATACAAGTATTGACAAAGCAAGCAGGCTTACTATTTCCAGACAGGAGCAAGCTTCTTTGTCTTCTTGTAGTAGCGAGCCAGCCTGTGAATCCTGCTCTCAACAAGGATCAACCTGAACTTGGAATCCTTGTCCTTCCTGTTCCTTTCCAAATGTTTCCTGATGGCAACAGCCTTCTTGATGAGGTGGTACAAATCCTCAGGAATTTCAGGGGCAAGACCTATCCATACAAATACCACCAGAACAATCAAAACATACACTAAAATAGGCTCAGTTTGAGCTCCTCTCACTTGCCTAATTATAATTGACCTAACATTAATGTATAGCCACAGCAACAAAAACAATGGATTCAGTATGGATTTTATCCATTTTCAGAAAGCAACAAAATTCACTACACACAAATCAGCTACAAAATCCCAACAATAACAAAGAGATACATACCATGAGCCTTAAGGATACGCAAGATCTGGTTTCCAGTAACACTCCTGACCTGAGCAATACCATGAGAGTCACGAAGTATGACACCAATCTGAGATGGAGTCAAACCCTTCTTCACAAACTTGCAGATGCTATCATCAACCTGAAACCATATCACACCAATAATTCCTCTCCTTCAAAACCCACTATGAAAATCCTAAGAATTTGAAATAACTGCCTTGTATAACCAAAACTAGTTAAGAACCCACCAACAAAATGAACTAAAACAGTACGAGTACCATATCTTTGATTCGTTAAAGTAATAATTTTTTTGCTACCCGTAAACAATATAAAAATAAACAAAATGCTTATGATTAAAAACATATCCCTACAATGCGCTAAAAAATACAGATACGAAAGCTTAGATTAATCAGAAAATGTTTTTACAATAATTACGAACTACGAAACCAAGCAAAAACAAGCGACTTGAGGATAAAGCTTAAACCTTTAATCTCCAAAACTGAATGATTCAATAAGAAGAAAGAGAAAACAACAAATGAGGTTAAAGAAACTCACATCTTGTGCTGAAATTTTCAGCCAGCTCGGTGAGGTTCTCTTGTAAGGCAGGGCTGAAGCTGAAATACCCTTACTGCAAGGCAAATCACATAAAGTTCAGTTTTTTACCAAGAAAAATCGTCCCTGAAGAGAGAAACAAAAGATATTTGAGTGAATGAGAGATACCCTCGACTGTGCATACGACCCATGGTGACGGTGATGAAGGTGGAGCTCTCTGTGTGTGTTTGTGTCTAGTTTCCTCTGCAACTAGCCGCAAACCCTAGAGCTTCCTTCTTGTTTGCATATTTAGGGTTTGCACTTTATACATAATTAGCAGATAAATGGGCCTTAGCAATATCTTGATCGAAATTTAATTTTGGGCCGAAGCCTTTTCTATGTGTCTTGTACGTTTTGGGTTTGAGGTGAAATAAGGAGTCTAGGCCCATGTATGTTGGGCTTAAAGGCTGACATAACCCTGGATCAATCATCTACATCATCCTATATATATCCGGATTACTCTCTGAATAATGTTAATCACTTGATTAGAATCGCGATTTTCACCAACTTGTTGAATAAATTAAGATTAAAACGATGTTTTAGTTTTAATAGAAAAATTAATAAAAGCAGATCATTTTAGATGTTGTAAAGGTCCATGCATGGTATTAAGTATTTTGTTGAAGGTTTTGATTATCTATATTGCAATCCTTCATTTTAATGAATGGAGATATATTCAGGGGCGGAATGAAGGGGTGGCAAGCAGGGGCCCGGGCCCCTGCAAGACATTTTTTTTATTTGGTAATTAAATGTGATCAGGAGTTGTAATATTTTTTAATGAGATGGATCCTTTTTACCGTAAATATATTTGTTATTCTTTGCTTTACTTTTGAATTTCTTTGACTTTGTCTTGATTTTATGGTATGTACATGCCTACGTGGAAAGGAAACAAAATATGAAGTTATCAGTATGATTTGCTACATTTTCTCTCCCTACCGCTCTAATATAAATGCCTAGAACGCAGTCAGTCGATACAAATTATAAATAAAAATTTTTTATGAAAAGATTGAAACAGAGTATTAATTAATCATTTTTCATTAAACCAAATAAGATAACTGGTATCGATATCTTAAATTAAAAATATATTTTTATTTTGTTTTGAGATGTTTATTAAAAATTTAATGAAGCTTTTTTTATAATTTTATTATTTTTGCTTTTTTTTTCGGATCTGCTAGTTCTAACAATTGTTTTTTAAATTCTTGATAGTGATTTTTTTAATTAATTAGATATATTTATTTGATTTGTTTTGATTATGCTTGGATTTTTTTTTATGTTTTGTTTTTAGCAGAACTACCAAAATTATCAATTTTTTCTCACGACATATGTTTTGATTTTAGGTTGAACCATGAACAAAATAAGAAGAATTGATTTTTTTTTAAAAAGAAAAAAATATTTATCCACTAGTTGACAGGTTGATTCGGCTTATTTTGACTCTTCCTATTTCTATAGCAACTACTGAACGAGCTTTCTCTGCAATGAAGATTGTTAAAACAAGATTTCGCAATCGGATGGAGGATGATTTTCATGCAAATTATTTGATTGTCTATATAGTAAAAGAAATTGTTGAAAGATTCACAATTGATATGATAATCGATTATTTCTGTTCTATGAAAGAACGATGAACACAATTAAAATAAATATATAAGAATTATTTTTTATTATTTTTTATTTTATTTCAAAGTTTATCAAACATAAAATAATGTTTCGCTTTAACTAATGTTTCTTATATACTTTGTATGTTTTATATTTGATAGGTATAAAGACCAACAACATTAAAGTGATGGATACATAATGAAGATGAAATTAACTTCATTACTTTGATTCAATTTGATATTGCTCCAAATCTTTTACCTTATATAAAGGTCATTATATATTTGTAATAAATTATTTGAATAAAACTAAATCATGCTGGTTTTTTTTTTTACAAATATACAATAAATTAAAATAAATATTATATTATTTATGGCCACCCCTAATAAATAATTCTAGCTCCGCCCCTGGATATATTCTTGAATTACCAAGTGTACCTGTTTTCTTTATAATCTTAAATTGTTTGTTGTTACATCACTACACACACACACACACACACTATATATATATATATATA
>Ga0307510_10001023_pt1 | contig 29633 bp, 25 predicted proteins | sample 12_EM_MG_FD_207224 | JGI IMG/M metagenome (GOLD analysis project Ga0307510, IMG submission 207224) | Populus trichocarpa ectomycorrhiza microbial communities from riparian zone in the Pacific Northwest, United States - 12_EM | ecosystem: Host-associated > Plants > Roots > Unclassified | place... | reverse complement strand
AGATGCCAACTTCGAAGATGCGGGCCTTCGTCTTGGCGACCTTCGCGGTGATCTCCGGCTCGAAACCAAAACGATTTTCCTCGATTTTTATGCCCTGGATGATCTCCCTGCGGAACACCTTGTAGCAGGTCTCCATATCCGTCAGGTCGAGATTGGTGAACATGTTGGACATCAACGTCAGTACGCTATTGCCAACCTTGTGCCAGAAATAAAGCACACGATGCGGCTGACCACCCATGAACCGGGAGCCGAAAACCACATCGGCCTTGCCCCGCGCAATAGGCTCCACCAGGCTCGGGTACTCATTTGGGTCGTACTCAAGGTCCGCATCTTGAATTACCACGATGTCGCCAGTAGCAGCTGCGATACCCGTGCGAAGGGCCGCACCTTTGCCCTGGTTCACCTCGTGGTAGAGGATCTGGCTGACCAGGGGCGCGATAACTGACTTCAGGATGTCCCTTGTCCCATCACGCGAGCAGTCGTCCACGATGATGATTTCCTTGTCATCGTATGGCGATGCACGAACAGCGTCGACGATCGTCCGGATGGTTTTTTCCTCGTTGTAGCAAGGAATGATCACGGAAAGCTTCATGCGCTCAGCAACCTCTTGAAATAGGCAATTGTCTCGACCAAGCCATCGTCAAGGGAAACCCGGGGCGACCAGTCGATCATTTTCTTGGCGAGCGAAATGTCCGGCTGCCGTTGCTTGGGATCGTCTTGCGGCAGGGGTTGACGCACCAGGCGGGACTTGCTGCCGGTAAGCTGCAATACCTTCTCTGCCAGCTCAATCATCGTGAACTCATCGGGGTTGCCAATGTTTACCGGTCCCGTGACGTCGGCGGAAGTATCCATCATGCGAAGCATTGCCTCGATCAGGTCGTCGACGTAACAGAAGCTTCTTGTCTGGGTACCGTCGCCATAAATCGTAATGTCATCGCCCTTGATCGCCTGGACGATGAAGTTACTTACCACGCGGCCATCATGCGGGTGCATCCGGGGTCCGTATGTATTGAAGATGCGCACTACCTTCGTCTCGAGGTTGTGCTGGCGGCGATAATCGAAGAACAGGGTCTCGGCGCAGCGCTTGCCTTCGTCATAACAACTTCGCGCACCGATGGGATTGACCCTTCCCCAGTATGTCTCGACCTGGGGATGGATCTCCGGATCGCCGTAAACTTCGCTGGTCGATGCCTGTAGGATGCGCGCGCCGACGCGCTTGGCCAGGCCAAGCATGTTGATCGCGCCATGCACACTGGTCTTCGTGGTCTGCACCGGATCGTATTGATAGTGAACGGGCGATGCCGGGCATGCGAGGTTAAAAATGCGCTCGACCTCGACATACAGCGGAAACGTAACGTCATGCCGCATGACTTCGAACTTCTTGCTTCCGATCAACTGGGCGATGTTGTCCTTGCTGCCCGTATAGAAATTATCAACGCACAGCACGTCGTCCCCTCGCGCGACCAACCGGTCGCACAAGTGGGAGCCAAGGAATCCGGCGCCCCCGGTGACCAGGACCTTGTGGTGAGAGTCGATTGATTTCTGCATGGCGCGATGGCCCATCCGGTAGAAAGTAGGTAATTAACGGGCGCGTCGTGGCGACCGATGCGGCTCGCTCACGCTCGTCGCATGAAGTCCCGAAGCGCCGAACGACCACCATTGCTAAATAGCGCGTAGTTGCCCTCACGCCATTGTCGCGCAATGGCCGGCAACCGTCCGATGTGCCGACGAATATCCATCGCCAGGCGAGCCTGGAAATGCGTGATACGTCGCGTCACCATCGAGTATGCTTCTGCCGCTCCCTCATGCTGGGCCAGCCATCTCTCCAGGGCCTGCATACGGGCGACCTCCTTCATGAACATCGCTCCCCTTGGACGGACAAGGTCATTCCAACGATCAGCCAGTGTTCGTGGGCGCGCCCCGATCTGGTTGCCTCCATGCTGGCGATAGTCGATCACCGGCCGTTCCAGTACGTCGACCACCCCCACGATCGAGGCGATCATCGCCAGCCATTCGTCGTGGATCCAACCCTCCGGTACCGGGAGTGCCACTTCGATGAGCTCGCGCCGGAGTGCCAATGTGGCTCCAGTGGCTGCACTGCGGCGGATCAGCACATCGAAGGCGCGCCCGGCATGGATAAGGTCAAGCTCCCCCCGAGTCAGTTGCAGCGCCTGGAATAGCGAGGCGCCGAGATCGACCAGGTTGTCGCCCACGAGCCGGGCATCGGCATGCAGCAACGTGAGTTCTGGTCGTTTCTCAAAGGCTGCAAGCATCGTGGCCAGCTTGTCCAGGTGCCACACGTCATCCTGGTCACATAGGAACACCACTTCACCCGAGGCGCGGCGCAGCGCGTGCGAGAAATTGGCAACGAAACCCACATTGACCGGATGCCGGAAATATTCGACCGCAATGCCAAGCGCTTGGGCCCGCCGGACAAAATTCTCGACGAGGGTGGCAGTACCATCCGTCGAGGCGTCATCGGCGATGATGATCTGCTCCGGAAGACATGACTGGGCCAGCAGGCTGTCGAGCTGCTCGGCAATATGGGCCGCCCCGTTGTAGGTGCACACCGTGACGGACGAGGTCGGGCGATGGCTGATCTTGTCGGACAATTAGACCTCGATACCGGCACGGGCGCGCAATTATAGCCGTCAGAAGCCCGTGCCAGGCCCGCTGGCTGCGCCCGCCGGGCGCCCGCGTTAGAATTGGCGACTGGTCAACGGTCTAACCCGGGATTTCCATGAAGATTTTGGTGGGCTACAAGCGCGTCGTCGATTACAACGTACGCGTGCAGGTCAAGGCGGACGGCACGGGTGTGGTCACCGAGGGTGTGAAGCTCTCGGCCAACCCATTCGACGATATCGCCCTGGAAGAGGCACTCCGGCTGCGTGAAAAAGGCGTGGCCGACGAGGTCGTGATCGTGGGCATCGGCCCCGCCGACCTCACCGCGCACCTGCGGAACGGCCTGGCCATGGGCGCCAATCGCGCCATACATGTCACCACCACTGAGGCCATCCAGCCGCTTACCGCAGCCCGTGTGCTGCTGAAGCTGGTGGAAAAGGAAAGCCCAGGCCTGGTCATCGTGGGCAAGCAGGCCATCGACGACGATGCCAATCAGACTGGCCAGATGCTCGCCGCCCTGTGGGACCGCCCGCAGGCCACTTTCGCGGGCAAGGTCGAGATTGCCGATGGCAAGGCCACCGTGGCCCGCGAAGTGGATGCCGGCATGGAAACGCTGGAGGTTGATCTTCCTGCCGTCATCACGACCGACCTTCGCCTCAACGAACCGCGCTTCATCAAGCTGCCGGACATCATGAAGGCCAAATCCAAGCCGATTGATGTGATCGAGCTTGGCTCGCTGGGTGTCGACGCCGGCGACCACCTGAAGATCACCCATTACGCCGCGCCGCCCAAGCGCAGCAAGGGCGTGATGGTCAAGGATGCGGCCGAACTGGTCGCGGCCCTCAAGCACAAGGGCCTGCTGTAAAGCAGCCGCACTGGAGAACTCCATGAGCAAGATCCTAGTCATCGCCGAACACCTGGACGGCAAGCTCAACAGCGCCACGGCACGGGCCATCAGCGCGGCCGCGGCGGTAAAACCCGAATCCATCGACGTGATCGTCCTTTCCGACGCGCCCGATGCCATCGCCGCGGAAGCCGCGAAGATCGAAGGCGTCAGCAAGGTCATTACCGTCGCCCGCGCCGAAAACAAGCACGCGCTCGCAGCCATGCTGGCGCCGCAGATTGCCAAGGCTGCCGCCGGATATAGCCACGTATTCGCCCCCTCGACCACGTTCGGCAAGGACGTCATGCCCAGGGTCGCCGGCTTGCTCGGCGCGGCCCAGGTCAGTGATGTCATGACGGCCCAGGGCAGCCACGTGTTCACCCGCCCGATCTACGCGGGCAATGCCATCGTTACCGTCGAAGCGCCCTCGGATCACCCGGTAGTGGCCACGATCCGTACCGCTTCCTGGCCGGCCGCCGGTGTGTCGTCGTCTGCCGCCCCGATCGAGGCGCTTTCCCTCGACGTCACGCTTCCCAGCCACACGCGCTTCGTCGAGCTCAAGCAGGGCAAGAGCGACCGCCCCGACCTGCAAAGCGCGGCCAAGGTGGTATCAGGCGGCCGCGGCGTCGGCTCGAAGGAAAACTTCGACATCATCTACAAGTTCGCCGACAAGATCGGTGCGGCTGTCGGCGCGTCCCGCGCAGCGGTGGATGCTGGCTACGTACCCAATGAAATGCAGGTGGGCCAGACAGGCAAGATCATCGCCCCCGAGCTGTATATGGCCATCGGCATTTCCGGCGCCATCCAGCATCTGACGGGTATCAAGGATGCCGGGACCATCGTGGCCATCAACAAGGATGGCGAGGCCCCGATCTTCGAGGTCGCCGACATCGGCCTGGTGGGGGATCTGTTCAAGCTCTTGCCGGAGCTGGAAGCCGCGATCGGCTAGGGCTCTGCCGTACCGGGCGGCGTGCGTTTTGCCGCCGCCCATCCGGCGAGACCGGCAAGGCAGGCAAGCCCATCGCCCCCGAATGTGGCTACGCGCATCGCAGCCGCCAACAGCAGCACATCCGCTTCGGGCAGGCTCGGTCCTAGCAGGGCCAGGAATGCCGCCTCGCGTACGCCAAGCCCTGCTGGGGCCCCAGGCACTACGAACCCGGCCATCCAGCTAGCCGCGGCCACGGCGGCGAGGTAGGCGTAGCCCTGGGCATCGACCCTGAGTCCATGGCAAAGCAGCCACAGGGTGAATGCCATGACGGCAAAGAAGACCACATAGGCCACAAGGGCCGCCACAAGCCACACGGGATGGAAGGCTTCGACACTGCGTGCCAGCAGGGGGACCCGGCGGCGCAACCACCCGAGTGCTATGCAGGCGCCAACGGCCAGCATCACTACGGGAAGCACCCATGACACCTCCGGTGCCGATACCAGCATCGGCAGCAAGGGACGAGCCCAAAGGGTCGCGGCCAACAGCAGCAATGCAGCTTCGGCCAGCGCGCAAGCAACGAGTGAACGGTGCGACGCGCCCTCACGACGAAGTACCACGTGGCGTCCAGCGTACTGGGCGACATTGCCCGGCAGGTACTTGCCGAATTGCGTTACCAGATAACCGGCCATGGAAACACCCGGCGGCGCATATTCGACGGCGAGTGCCCGCTGCAAGCTTAGCCAGGCCAGCGCCAGGACACCCACCGCGACCGCATAGATCGGGATGGCCAGCAGCATCGCTTCACCGAGCGTTGCCGCATGCGGCGAGTCGTTGATCGCGCGCAGCACTCCCGAGGCAATAAAGCGATGGATGATCCAGGCCAGGCAACCCAGGCTCAGCAATGCGCCAAGCCAGGTAAGGGTCCGCTTAGCCACGGACACGGCACAGAGCCATCGTCCAGGGTAACGGCGTGCGCACCTCGACCACGTCGAAACGACGGGAAAGTACCTCGACGAACGCACGGCGCGACCAGTGCTGGATGTGACCGGGTGTGTTCCCCAATTGCGCGAGATAACGACCCCGAGCCATGTTGAGCACGCGCCAGATCGGCTCCCGCGGAACGCTCACCAGTAGATACCGGGTCGACAAGCGCGACAGGATCGCAAGCGCCGCGTCAGTGTCTTCCAGATGTTCGAGGACCTCGCAACAAACGACCAGTTCTGCAGGCTCGTAGTGCGTAGGCGCATCACGAATATCGTGGACCGCAAGTGGGATATCCAGGCCAGCGACCTGCACGCGTCGCCTCGCCTCGTCGATAGCTTCCGCTGCAATATCGCACCCTTCCACCCGCCAACCACCCCGCGCCATGCGCATGGACAACTCTGCCTCGCCGCAGCCGATCTCCAGCGCCCGAGCCGGAGCGCCGGCCTTATCCACCAATTCACCGAAGGAGCGGAGGAAGCCGCCCATCAAGGCACGAGCAATGGGATTGCGGGTGTTGTACTTGTCGTAGAAGTTGCCGGCGGGCTGGACGATTGGCGAGTTCATCAGGGCATCATAGTGTTGGAAAAGCCGTCTGATAGTGTCGGAAAAGCCGTCTGAATGGATGATTGAAACCTTCGCGACACCGTACTATTGTCCGAGTGGGGAATTTATGCCCTGATTGTCAACGCGGCACAGGGAGCGACGTTCTTAAGATGTTGCGGCCGCATTTACATAAGGGACGACCTGGATGATTGAACCTGATATTGCCTTTGCGTGTGACGCCATCCTGCCGCGTCCAGCGTCACGCAAGCTTATCATCCAGATCCCCTGCTACAACGAAGCCGGCACACTGGCGATTGCGCTGGACGCCTTACCCCGGTCGGTTCCCGGCTTCGATGCCGTGGAATGGCTGGTCATCGACGATGGCTCTACCGATTCCACCGTCGCGGTGGCCCGAGCCGCCGGAGCCGACCATATCGTCAGCCATCCGGTAAACCGAGGCCTGGCTGCTGCTTTCAAGACTGGCCTGGAAAACGCGCTTTCACTGGGCGCCGATGTCATCGTCAATACCGATGCCGACAATCAGTACGATGCCAGCGACATTCCCGTCCTCACCCGCCCCATCCTCGACCGTGAGGCCGATATGGTGGTGGGCGCTCGGCCCATCAACGATACCGAACATTTTTCCTGGTTGAAGAAGCGCCTCCAAGGCTTGGGAAGCTGGGTAGTGCGCGCCGCCAGCAAGACGCAAGTGGCTGATGCACCCAGTGGATTCAGGGCCTTTACCGCCGAGGCGGCTATGCGGCTGAACGTGTTCGGTGCCTACACCTACACTCTTGAGACCATCATCCAGGCCGGGTTGAGCGACCTGAAGATCGTATCGGTGCCGATTCACACCAATCCGGATCTTCGCCCTTCGCGGCTGGTCAGAAGCGTTCCCAGCTACGTCCGTCGATCCGTCGGCACGATCTTCCACATGTTCCTGATATACCGCCCGCTCGTTTTGTTTGTGGGTGTGGGCGTGGCGGCCATCACTTTTGGCTTAGCGCTTGGCGCCCGTTTCCTCTATTTCCTCGCTATGGGTAATGGTGAAGGACACATCCAGTCGGTGATCCTTGCTGCCCTGGCCATCATCCTGGGTTCGCTTACGCTGGTGATGGCGATGGTGGCGAATCTCATTTCAGTCAATCGCAAGCTGGGCGAGCAGATCCTCTTCCGAGTCCGACGCCTTGAACAGATGCGCAACTTGCCTGAACGCAACGCAAGCACCGGCGAACTGGAAAGCCGACGGAAGCAGTCCTCCTGAACGATGGCATGACATATCCCAGTGGCGGCCGGCACGACGCCCACGCCTCGATTTGGGGCTTGCTTGCCGCCAGGACGGATGCACCCGACTTGAGCCCATTACATCCTGGTCGGCGTTTCCAATGGCTGGTGGCAATCGCCGCTTTTCTGCTTTGCATCACCGTCTATGGCGCCCTGCCGTTTCTAACCATGCCTACGGTTGGGCAGGCGGTATGGACGACCGCCTTCGCGCAATCGATCAGTAACCAGTCGCTGTTGGCATTGACCGCAAACAACTTCGGCTTGCCTGGCCACCCAGCGATCAGTTTCGGCCTGGCCGCCGCCTATCCCGAGGCTATCCTGCTGAAGGCGGGCCTCGCTCCCGCGGATGCCTACACGTTGACGTTCACGCTGTGGCTGGGTGTCGCCTTTGGCGGCGCGCGACGACTGGCCATGCTCATGGGCACGACCGCGAATCGGGGCAGCTTGATGGCAGCGACGTGGCTCTGCCTTCCGCTGGTGTGGGCACACGCAGGCTACTCAATGCTTTCGCTGGGCATCGCTCTGTTTCCTGCCTACGCGTGGGCGGTTGCACGCTTTCTCGATGCGCTGGTTGCGGCGCGCGGCGTGTGGCAAAGCGCCGGCCTCCTGTTGGCCAGTTGCATCACCTCGGCATTCATGGACGGCTATACATTCGTGATGTTCGCTGTAGTAGCTACTATGTTTGCCGCCTGGTGCCTGCTTGCCCAAGGCCCTTCCCGCCACCGGATCGCCATCATCGGCGTCCCCACGATCATCGTGTCATTCGGCGTAGCGTACGTGCTGTATTCGCGGTTTATCGGCCTGGCGGATTATTGGGTGCCTCCGCTGGAGGCTTTTCGAGGCTGGGGCATCGACCTAGCGTTCCTGGTCGAACCATCACGGGGCATCAGCTTCCTGCTCGATACGCTTCACCTGAGTGACGATCGCACCATCGATGTCTGGTATGGCGATCCATCAGTGTGGGAAACGACATTCATCCTTCCACTGGTGGTGCTCGCCGGCGTGGCTGGGTGGTGCATGCGGCGCGAGCGCAAGGTCGTGCATCTTGCCCTGGCTATCGCTCTTGTCGGCCTTTTCCTGGCCCTGGGGCCTTCCGTTAAGGCGTGGTCTGTGAAAACGTCGCCCGCCGAGGTCACCGCCGGCGACCCGCATTTCATGCCCGCGTCTGCTGCGCGCTTCTCCACGCACACGGCCTTCTTTTCTACACGGCTGCCTGGATTGAAGAATATGCGGGCACCGTATCGCTGGATCGTGCTCGGTGCCTTTGGCTTCTGGCTGGCGATCGTGCTGTTGCATGGCCGCCATCCGCGCCAGCGGTGGTTGCTGGTGGGCACGCTGCTGGCGCTCGCGCTCGGCTTGCCGCCACCTCATGAGCACATGGAGAACGCGACGGGTTATCGGAAGATGTTCAACCGCCTGGATCACGACGTAACGAGCGCTTTCAGCGCTGCCGTCAAACCGGGCGAAACCTTCACCGTATTACCCTACGGCAACGACTTCCTTGCCGCATACGCGGCAAGCCGCATCAATGCGCGCACGCAAAATGTCGGTGGCGACAAGAACCTTGCCATGGCGTTGGCAAGCTGGCCCACCTATTTGCAGCGACTGCTGTCCGGGCAACTTCCGTCCGATCCTACGCGCACCGTGGTCGGCCTGCTGCTGGACGGCTATAGCGATACCGTTGTAATTCCCAACTACCAAGAGCCCATGGCGGCGCATTTCTGGCCATGCCTAAGAGAGGCACCGGAAAAGATCTCTCGCCGCGTCGTTCATTCCTTCGGTGCGGGCTGGCCGTGCCCGGCAGCCGTCGCAGCACAGAACGAACCTCTAGTCGCAGGCCTGGAATCATCGCCCCTGCTCACTGTGCAACGATCACCGCTGTTCACGCTGATCCGGCTTAAACCCGCACTTCGCCAACAGGCCGCCACAGATGCCTACTATGCCCACTTGCTGAACCAGAAGTACCAGTACCCCATCATCTTTGCCGGAGCCTCGCAGGACCTCTCGTGGATCATTCCTTCCGGCTGGTACGACGTCGAATCCGACCATGTCTGGTCGGGGAAAACCGCAAGACTTAATCTTCCGGTGCCCGCGAGCTGCCTGTCCGGCGGCTGCAGCGTGGAACTCGCCTACTGGGTACTGGGGGCGGCAAAGCACAAGCCCGTCACCGTCCATCTTGCCAGCCACGATGGGACGTGGTCGAGCGCCGTTCGCGCCTCTCCAGGCGAGATCGTCTCGACGACCGTGCCACTTCCTGCAGGCGCGCCGATGCGTCGCATCGACATCCAGGTGGATGGTGCGACCTCACCCTTTGCCATGGGTGACGCGGCCGATGGAAGGGTCATGGGCATCGCGCTGAAGTCACTGCTGCTGCATCAGGCACCCCTGGCGCCTACGCTCTGACAAAAGGTCAGGCTCGCCCCTGCACAACGTACTGCGCGCCCAATGGAAGCCAGCCTAGCAAGGGCTCGAGCGGGCGCAGCACCGAGAGCGGACGCGGGAAGAACACCACGTACTGCGAGTCCACATCGGCAAAGCCCGCGTCTCGCGTAAGGCCAAGAAGCTCAGTGCGTGGCAGGAATACTGCATCTTCGTCGAAGGGGCAGTCACGCACCACCTTGCGCGTGAGGGGATTGAGCATGTTGTGCTCGAAGACGAAAAGCTGGCCGCCCGGGCGCATCACACGCCGCAGTTCCGCCATCCATCGTGCCCGGTCGTGCGGACGGATGTGGTGCAATACGCACGCCACCAACGCAAGGTCGAATGTGCCGTCGGCGTACGGCAGCGCATCGTCGGGTGATTCCACCACCGAGGCGATGTCGCCTACGCGTGCTTTCGCCATCCGGATGCTTTCGCCGGAAGGGTCTGATCCATGCAGGATGGCCGTCGGAAACGATGCGTGCAGGTGCGGCAAGGAATTGCCGATACCACAGCCGAAGTCCAGGATCACCGGCGCCGGCGTGCCCACGCGTGCATGCGCTGCCATGTACTGCGCCTTGTAGGCAGAAAAGTAGGCCGGCTCCTCGCCACTGGCCGCGATACTGGCCACGTGCATGTCATCGTACTGACCGGCGTAGTGATCGAACTCGGGGCGTTCGGTATGCGGATCGTTGGGTTGCATGGTTAGGTCCTCACGGGCTGGCATGCGTGCCTTCACATAGCCAGCGTACGCTCTCCTGCAAAAGGCAAAGTCGATAAGATGCAATCTTAGTCCCCTGGGCGATCGGCAGGTCCACTTGGACCTCCGCCCGCTTCCCGGGCGCGATCGGCCGAGAGAACTGGGCGCGGCCCGCATCGGCAACGACCACTCCTCCGCTGGCGTCCAGGCCTATCAAACCGAGGCGGAACGGTCGGTCGCCGTTAGACGACAACACGCGATGTCCGTCGTTATAAGCATTGACGGTCACTCGGCAAGCAGTAGGCTGGCTGCAGACGGGGAACTCGCCGCGGTCCAGCCTCACTGACACATCGGCCGACGGCACAGGATCGTTCACTGGGTCGGCACCAGCCACGACGTCGTCGACGACGCGCGCCGGGTAACTGAGTATGGTCATGCCGGCCACGCTCCATTTCGCTGAGGGATCGCCGAACTGCCGCTGCAGGGCATCGGTGTGAGCTGCCGCGTCGGCATCGGTCAGCATGACAGCCTGGATGTCGCCCGCCGAACCCTGGACTACTGCACGGGGCATGTGATGTGCGAAGGGGACGATACGGCCGTTGAAGGCCGATGGGAAGGCCATGGTCTTGCCGTCCGATAGCACCGTGAGCACGTGCGAGTACCAGTAAGGCGTTAGCACCGCACCCACGTGGTGCTCAACGAGCGAGGCGGCCAGGGCCATCCGATCCTCGTAACTGCCGGCGTTGTCCCGTTGCAGTGGCGACCTCGCCATGGCATTCCATGCCGCCATCCATACCGCTACCAGGCAGGCAGCAGTCAGGATCCAGCGACGTGCCTCACCTGTTGCGCCGACGGTGCGATCCAGGCAGATGAATATCAGGCATACAGAGGCGTAGATGGCGAAGCTCAGATATCGAAGCTCGAGGAATGACGTATACAGGTCGGCCAGGGCCACCAGCGCCACCGTGCCAATAGCATAGGCGGCGATCACGATCCAGGCGAAGCGCACGATGCCAGCCGAGTAGTGCCGTGGCCGCGCCACCACCCATGCGGGAAACAGCACAAGAGCAATCGACAGCAACCAGACCAGGGTCTGGAGCAGACGCATGCCGGGAGACAGGTGGGCCCACGCCACGGACACCTGGAAATAGGCAAACCACGCACGTGGCAGCGACAGTGCATGCTCGATCATGACGCTGCCCGACGCCAAATTCATACGCGCGGCCGCCTGGAAATTGTGCAGCTCCGGCATCACGACGCGCCGATACAGAAGTACACCCACCAGCCCACCCGCCACCAGGGCGAGCAACTCGCTGGAGAACAGGCGACGGACAAAGTGGTCATCAGAATGGCGGTTGAAGATCGCTGCCATGAAGCAGCCAGCTATCGCTGGCGCCAGCACGGTAGCCAGGCCGCGCGAGGCATTGCTCATGCACGCGAGCATGGCCGCGGCGAATGCAAACGCGAACGCGCAGCGGCGGAGCCACGGCTTTGTATCCTCGATCTTCTCCCTCGCAACGATCGCGAAGAGCAGTATCGCCACAGCCGCATAGAGTGCGTAGGCGCCCTGCCCGAGCACGAACTCGAAGTTGGCCGCGCCCAGCCCTCCCGCGGTTACCACGACAGCTACCAGACGACCCTGCTTCGCTGTTGGCAACAGGAGGCGGCAGGCCACATAGACCGACAGTGTCAGCACGACAAAAGCCAGCCAGCCCGAAGCAGCGTTGGCGGCGTAACTAATGCCGAGAAATGGATAAAGAAGCTCGTTGAAAATCTGCGGTCCCAGCAGAAAAGTGTCGCCGTTGGCGTACACCCAGGCACGCGGAATCACATGACCTTCGTTCCAGGCCATCGCCGCCAGCACCGACTTGATGGCTCCGTCGCTATGGAATGAATAGCGATAGCCGACGAACAGGGTATACGTGCCCAGGACAAGGACGGCCAGGAGGGCCAACCAGCGCAATGAGCGGTGAACCATCATCGACGGCTGCAGCTCATGACGGTGAGCGTGTAGGGAACATGCATCAGGTCGTTGCGAATATCGATGGACTTGGTGACGTAAATGTCCGGCACCAACGCCATGTATTCGTCGGGTCGACGCACGTTCTGCCCACGATCCCTCACAATCAGCTGGCGTGCAATCCAGGCCTGATCGTCGATATACGCGGGATCGATGCACAATACCTGGCCGCCGGGGGCTAGCCGATCGTGCAAGCCCGCCAACAATCGCCGCGCGCTGTCGTCATTGATGTGATGAAGCACGCCGAAGACGATCGCCAGGTCGCTGGCCGGAATGGCCCCAGGCTCGATCTCGTTGAGGTCGGCACAGATGAACGTGCTGTTGGGTCGACCTGCATGTCGCGTCTTGGCAGCCTCGATATAGGACGAGGAAAGGTCGAATCCAAAATAACTGATGTCTTCAGGAAGGTACTTCAAGAGCTCCGCCGTACCGCAGCCCACGTCAGCGACCATGCGTGGCGCCAGTGGGATGACATATTGCTCGCAAACGCGCCGACGAGCTGCAACGCCACCCACCATGAGCTGAAACGTATCGTAGATGATGGGCAGTGAAAGGATGCGGCGCACCCCGGTGACGACCTGGTCCATTGCCTTTACTCCTATATCGTTGTCCCCTCGCGCGTCAACCTGCACGGATGATCCAGCGCGACAGGACGAAAGTGAGCGGAATCGTGACACCGATGGAAATAGCCAAGGCCCAGGAGGCCGGCACACCGGCAACCTCGACCAAGATCCTCAGCGCCAGGTAATTGGCTACAAACTGAAAGAGATAAACGGCAGGGAACCGCATAGCCGCCCGACGTTTCATCGGCGCGCGGAACACGAAGTGCGAATTCGCCACGTAGGCAAGCACGATGCCCAATGCATACGACGCCACGTACGCCGGCGTGTAAGTGACGGCACGCAAAAGGAGCAGATAGGCACCATAGGTAACCACCGCGCATGCGCCGCGAACGATGACGAACCTGAAGAATTCCCCACGCAAGGAGGCATGGCCGACAAGGCGTTGGACGAGACCCGGGGTCAATCGCGCGCCCCGCGCCGCTCGACATCAGTCACACCCAGTTTTTCGTCGGTATCGGTGGCCACCACGTACACTGGTTTACGATAGGCTGCGCCCATCAACTTACCGATGTATTCCCCCAGGACACCAAGAATGACCAGCTGGATGCCGCAAGCGAACAGCACCACCGACATGAGCGACGTGTAGCCCGGGTTGGCGATGCTACCGGTGATCTTCCCGTAGATGAGATAGATGATCCATAGAAAGCTGAGCATCGCCAGGCCCAATCCGCCGAACGTCGCCAGGCGCAGCGGAAGGTGCGAGAAGGTCACGAATACGTTGACTGCGTGCGAGATCAGCTTCTTGAACGTGTAGGCGCTTTCGCCGTGTTCGCGCTCGCCGTGTTCGACCTCCAGTGTGCGCGCATTGGAGGTGATCCACGAGAGCATGCCGTCGATATACGGCCGGTTGAGGCCAAACCTGACCAGCTCGCGGCCGATCGACCTATGCATGCACCGGAACGAAGAATAGTTGTCGTTGATATCCGGGAACGCACGCTTGAGCGTCCAGCGCATCAGTTCGGAACTTAGGTTTCGGTAGCGTGCGTGGGTACGGTGCGCGAACCGCCCGTACACCAGGGGATGGCTGGCGTCAGCTGTATCGATCATGGCCGGAATTGCCTCCGGCGGATGCTCCAGGTCGTCATCGATTGTCGCGATCCATTCGCCTTGCGCATGCGCGATGCCGCAGACGGTGGCGGCATGCTGGCCAAAATTGCGACTCAGGCGGATCCCTCGTACATGCTTGTCCGCAGAGGCCAGCGAAGCGATCATCGGCCACGCCTGGCTTGGCCCATTGTCATCGACCAAGACGACCTCGAAGCTAAGTCCGGCGCCGGTCATTGCAGCGGCAACGCGGCGACAGAGTTCGGGCAATGCGCTCGTACCATTGTAGACCGGCACCACGACCGAGACATCCACGGCAGTACGTTGCAACGAAGACGAAGTGCTGAGATTCATGTATGAAAACCTCGGGCGTCGAGACCCGACGCCATCATTGACTGCATGGGAAGACAATATTTCCTGAGCACCTTCTCAAGATAGCCGGCGCCCAAGTCCAGGCCCATTTCCATTGCAACGCGGCGACAGATAGCCGTGTCCACCGGCATCGGCGCGCCCAAAGGCCGGACCTCGGCGAGAGCCTTCTTCCCAAGCACTTGCTCCAGGCAGGCGACGATCCCGGGCATCGGGACAGATTGCTCGGCAGCAATGCTCACCACGCGCTCGGGTATCGCGTCGTCCTGCAGGATGCGCGTGGCGACCTTCACGACGTCGTCTATGTCGATGAGGTTGCGCTCGGCGTCGCGCCATACGTCGAAGGGCTCGCCAGCGAGGATGCGGCCGCGGAGGAAATTAAGCAGGGTATGTGGGTTGGACGTGTGCCCCACCACTTGTGGCAACCTGAAGACGCGCGCGCCCGGCTTGGCGAGCACGACCGACTCCATGTGTCGTTTGTGTTCCATGTAGGGGCTATTGGAGGTGTCGCCTTCGATCAGGCCGCAGCTGCTGAAGTACACCAGTGGCGCCGCGCGTGTCAGGCATCGTAGCAGGAGCTGTTCCTCACGATCGAATGCAAGGCGTGCCGTTTCTCGTGAGTTGGAGACACCAGAGGCGAAGATGGTCCATGACTCCGAGGCCCGGGACCCGGCAAATGCGCGCGCCAGCATGCCATCGCCCACGATCATGGCAGCCCCCTGCTTGCGCCAAGGCTTACGTCCCGAAAACGCTCCAGCAATGGGGTGATATCCACCCCATACTTTACCGCGCCGCGTTCGAAGTTGGACCAAAACCCCTCCGTCTGATGCCAGTGTCCCTCGGCATGAAATATCGCCATGTAACGCGCAGGATGCTTCTTATAAAGGATCGCATCCTTCTCGAAGAAACGATTGCGCGCCTGGCTTGACTCGCGCTCGGAATCACGACGATGCGCGGGATGGAACACGCGTACGTCTTCGCCGTAGGGAACCTCGCCCAGTTCTTGCAGCCGCCAGCCGAAATCGGTGTCCTCGCGGAAATGCGGCTCATCGAACATAAGGTCGAAACCATCCAGGTGTTGGAACGCGGCGTTGGTGGCGAACAGGTTCGCGGTCATGAATCCCAGGCCCGCGAAACCTACATTGCTAACCGGCCGCCAGTCGGGGGCGTCCATATGATCGGATTCAACCCGACCTTCGACACCGACAACCGATGGCGATTGAAAACAGGTCCGCGCCGCAGCCAACCAACCTGGCGAGGGCTCGCAGTCGTCGTCGGTGAAGGCTATGATCCTGCCCGTCGCCAACTCGCCACCGGCGTTTCGGGCCTTCACTGCACCGCGCACAGGCGTGTGCACGTAGGTGAGCGTGAAACCCCAGTCGCGGTCATGACCGGCCCACGGTTCGCGCGACTGGTCGATCACGACAACGTCGAAATCACGCTCCTGCTGGTTTTCCAGGCATTGGAACAGGCGCTCCAGATGTCCGGGTCGCTCATAACTTGGCACAAGCACCGTAAAGGTACGGACACCTTCGAGCTTGCGACGAAGGAATGCTCGGAACAACTGGCCAGTACGGGGCGAGATGCGTTCCCACGCGTAGAAGTCTTCCACCAGCTTACGCCCGGCAGCGCCCATCAGGCGTCGCATATCGTCATCGGTCACAAGTGAGTTCACAGCCGCAGCCGTGCGAGCGAGGGACACGGTGGCGAACGCGCGAGTGCCGGTCCGGATGATGCCCCGCGCACCAGCGCCCGTGGCAACGACAGGCAAGCCGGCAGCCATGAAATCGAACATCTTTATGCTGGTACCCGAGCCCTGGGTCAGGGGATTCAGGGCGAGGTCGGCGGCGGTGAGCCATTGCTGCTTGATCGACTCGTCAAGCTGGCCGAGTACGTGCACAGAGTCGGGCACGACCATGCCGTCAAGGGCCGCGCCGCAACCGCCGACTATGGCGAAATGCACACCAGGCAAAGCCTTGGCCAGGTCGGTGGCGATGATCCGGGCCGCATCATTGTTGGGCGCATAATTGCTGCCTACAAAAAGCGCGATGGGCTTGCCTGGCAGGCCAAGGCTGGTCTTCGCCCGGGAACGGGATTCGATATCAGGTACGGGATGGCCAAACGCGAAAATGCCGTTCGGCACTACGCGCATCTTCTCAATTTCCAGGTTGAACAGTCGCGCAAACGCTTCGCGGTCTTCGTGCGAGCAGGCAAGGATGAGATCGGCCCGTCGACACAGAGCGTACTCATCGGCAATGACCACGCGCAACACGTCATCGGCACTGGCAAGCTCGCCGTGAAGGTCGGTGCGCAGGATGGATTCGACGTTCTGCGAATCGTAGACCACCAACTGCCCGGGCTTGAGGTCGGCCTCCAGGGGAGGGAAAGCCCAAGGATGCGAAAAAACCACCACGTCCGCGTGGGCCATTTGTTCCCGCGCCACCCGCAAGTACTCCGGCGAAAGGTGGGCCTGCCGGGAAAACATGCAGTCGATGACTACCCTGCCCCCGACCGACTCGGCGGCGGCGCGAGCGGCCTCATGGTGGGCAACAGTTAACGGAACGATAATTTCGCGAAGACCGGGACTCAACTGCTGGTCCCGGAACGATTCACCCGGCCAGTCGTAGCTGCCGATGTAAGTAGCCTGGATGCCGTCACCCAATGCATGGTACAGCCCGAGCAACCGCTGCCGTCCGCCGCCCACGGCCGGCATGATCGGCTGCATGTCGATTATCACGACTTGTAGCGTCTTACTTGACACTCGACCTCCCATTGTACGAGCCCCTTCCGCCTCGAACTCATCTATGTCGCGGCCGCCAACAACTCGGATGCAACAGTCTTCCAGCTCAAGTCAGTCACCCAGTCGAAACCCCGACCGCCGGCAAGCTTGGCATCGGCGGGTGACTGCGCAATGTCATCGAAAGCCGCCGCAAGTGCCGTAGGCGTCGGCTCGACCACCCATCCCCCCCTGCATGCGTTGACAATCAGGGCCGCTTCGCCCGAATCGGTGCACGTGATAACCGGCTTGCCGCTCGCAAAGGCCTCAAGCGTGACATACCCGTAATCCTCGCTCATTGGCGTGAAGGGCACGGCAAGGGTATCGCGATATTCAGCCACAAGGGTTTCCTCGGAGACCCTTCCAAGGAACTGGATCCTGGGGTCACCGCCAGCAAGCGCCCGCAGCGATTCTTCAGCCTCGCCCGTTCCCGCCAGCTTCAACACCAGACCGCTTTTCGACGCCAGGACCGCGCGGACAACCAGGTCCGTCCGCTTCCATGCATGCAGTCTTCCGGGAAGGAAGAGGTACGGCTCGAACGAACCGATCTGGAACGGATTGCTCCATAGCGGTGGGTGCAGCACCTTGGCCGATGTGCCGTTCCAGCGCTCGAGCCGGTGCGTCACCTCGTGACCGATCGAGAACACTGCACGGCACATCGGCCGGGACAGTGCCTTCGTGTCGAGGGCATGCAACAGCTTCCGTTGCTCGAGCAATGCGGTGCTCGGTGATGGGAAGGTCGACTCGAACATATCGTAGAAGGCGCGAATCGTATGCACGAGGTAGCACACGTGGCGCGGGTGCCTGACCATCCACGTCGGCGCCTTGGTTGATATCACCACATCGTATGACGAAAGATCCAGATCATAGAAATGAAGGTAATTGGCAAGAATATCGTCGTAGGTCGCTTCGCTGGTGGACAGCGTGATTTCTTCAGCCTGGTGGCCGAGTTCATTGAAAGCCTGCACGAGGCTATCGAACAGCCTCTCGGCACCGCCCACCTCGCCGGACGACGCACGAACCGTTAAAACGGCGATCTTCATTCAGGACGATGTTTCAGTCGTCGCATGTCGGCATCGACCATCATGCCGATCAATTCGGACAACGAAGTCGTTGGCCTCCAGCCGAGCCGGTCCAGTGCCTTGGCCGGATTTCCCAGCAAGACATCGACCTCGGCAGGCCGGAAAAACTCCGGGTCGATTACCACGAAGTCTTCGTACTTCAGGCCAACATGGGCGAAAGCGATCTCGCACATGTTACGCACCGTAGTGGTGGTGCCGGTGGCAATCACGTAGTCGTCTGCCGTTTCCTGCTGAAGCATTGACCACATGGCCTGGACGTAATCGCCCGCAAAACCCCAGTCGCGCTTGGCATCGATGTTTCCCAGCCGAAGCTCTTTCTGCAGCCCATTCTTGATACGGGCCACGGCCAGCGTCACCTTGCGCGTCACGAATTCCGGGCCGCGCAGGGGCGACTCATGGTTGAAGAGGATGCCACTGGAGGCATGCAGACCGAAGCTCTCGCGATAGTTCACGGTAGCCCAATGCGCCATCAGCTTGGCCACGCCATAGGGACTGCGCGGATAGAACGGCGTGCTTTCGTCTTGCTTGGCAGCCTGGATCAGGCCAAACATTTCGCTGGTCGAGGCTTGGTAGAAACGCGCCTTATTGTTGACGATGCGAACGGCCTCGAGCACGTTCACCGCACCGACGCCCGTAACCTGGGCGGTAAGGATGGGCTGAGTCCAAGACGTTCCGACGAAGCTCATCGCGCCGAGGTTATAAACCTCGTCGGCACGGGAGATCTCCATGGCACGGATGAGGGACGTGACATCGAGCAAGTCACCATCGATGTAGCGAACGTCGTCGGCAATGCCTAACTCACGTAGCCGCCAGAGACTGTCCGAACCACGGCGAGCCATCACGCCATGCACGGTATAGCCCTTATCGAGCAACCACTTGGCCAGGTAGGCACCGTCCTGCCCGGTAATACCGGTTACTAACGCGTTCTTCGTCATTGCGCACCCTTTGGTTCGAAGGTTTCCAGAATCTGTTTGAGCGAAATATCCAGGGGGATGGCTGGCGTCCAGCCGGTATCCCCGTGCAGTTTGGTGGCGCTAGCCACCATGCGACGCTGTTCGGTCGCACGCAGCCGTGACGGATCGGTGGTCACGCGCGGCTTCACACCGGCAAGCTCACAGAGAATGCCCAGGATATCGCGAATCTTTACTTCACGACCCGACGCCACGTTATAGATTTCACCGGAGCAACCGCTGGCCAGGATGGCCGCGTAGGCCGCCACGACATCGCGAACGTCGCTGAAATCGCGTGTGACGTCGATATCACCGGTGATGATTTCCCCGATATCGCCACTGTTCGCCATGGCGGCCAACTGGCTGGCCATCGCCGGAACCACGAACTGCACGCCCTGTCCCGGTCCGATATGGTTGAACGGTCGAGCAACAACCACGTCGAGTCTTTCAGTGAGGTGCCACTGCCTGCAAAGCAGCTCCGCCGACACCTTGCTGACCGCATAGGGGCTTCGCGGTGCCGCCGCCCGCGACTCGAGCACCGGGAGTTCGGCTTCTGGGACCAGACCGTAGACATCGCCCGAGCTCACGTACAACACACGTCCGGTGAAGCGTCGTGCCGACAGTGCCTGCAGCAGGTTCAGCGTTCCGAGCAGGTTGACGTCGAAGGTAGCGCGAGGATCCTCGAATGAGTCCGGAACGAAGCTTCGAGCGGCCAGGTGGATGACGGCGTCAGGCTGCGCATGTTCGATGTCGGCACGCAATTGCTCGGGATTTCGGATGTCCATCTCCGCTGACGCGGGAACGAACAGTGCCGGACCAAATACACCACCGGCGATCTGCGACTGGATGTGCTTGCCGACGAAACCGGTAGCGCCAGTGACATAGATGCGCTGCAAAGCTTTACCAACCTGGTCGATCATGTCCGGCGTGCCAGGATGGCGTAGTCGGGAGCAGCGATAAACCATGCCGCCATTTCATTGATCTGGGCAGCGCCGGCAACCTCATCACTTAATCGCGGAATGGAAGGCACGCCCCGGAATTCGGACAGTCTCTCGATTTTTGGCTCGCTGAAGCCACGATTGGCCACGATCCACTGCAAGAGCTGCGGCGGGATCGGATTGCGATGGGTTGGATCGAGGTAGAACCAGCACGAACCGACCGTAATATTCTCGGGATTCGGAGTCTCCAGGGTAATCAGGCCACCAGGCCTGATTACCCGGAATGCTTCGTCCAACAGACGGATCAACACGTCATGGGGAAGGTGTTCGACAAGATGCATCGAGGTAATGGCGGCAACAGAGGCATCGGGCAGAGAGCAAATGTACGACAACGCATCGGCTTCTACGACGTCCAGACCACGATTCCGGGAATCGGCGAGCATAGCGGCATTGAGGTCGACGCCGCGAGCCTCGTAGCCCCTTTCAAGCAGGAGCTCGAGCCACTCGCCGCGGCCGCACCCCAAGTCGAGTACCAAACCGCTTCCAGGCTCAATCGAGGCATCACGAAGGCTATCTAGATAATGCGCACAACGCTGCTTGATGTCTTCGCGCTCACCGCGGAAGGAGTCTTCGAAACTGACGTAGTCGGCATTGAGAATATCGTTGACCGCCCCCGTAGGCGACTCGACAGAAGCGGGCGGAACCGCGCTTTCAGTCGGTTTCGGCGTAGCTTGAGCCAGCGTCATCAACTTGCGCTGAAGGTCCAGGATGCTGCGGCGGTGTCCCTGACTATCCACGGCCAGCGCCTGGATCGATGCATGCTCGGGCACCAGTTGTGCCTGCAATTTGGCTACCTCGGCAGCCAGCGCGTCGGCGCGGGCGGCAAAGGTATCGGCTCGCTCAGCGAGTGCCGCGGCCAGCGCGGCGAGATTTTGTGCGCGCTCGTCGGCGGCCTGGAGAGCAGCGGCGGAGGCTCGATTGGCGACTTCGGCCTCAAGGCGCACCCGGGCTTCCTCCAGCAGGGACAAGCGCTCGTCGACAACATCACCCAGCTTGTTGACGACTCCGCCAAGCTCCTGGATGTTGCGGCCGCTTGAGTTCTCCGCCGACTGCAGTCGATTCGGCAGTCGCGGCAGGCGGCCAAGGTTGAGCGCAAGGCGAATAAACCGGCCAATGAAACGTCGATCGGCCAGCCCGTACAGTTTATAGGGCAACATCAGGCCATTGATGTGCACGTTGTTCTTCCAGCCCTCTTCGGAGAACCGGAGGTCGCCGAGAATCTGGATCTTGTTGCGTCCGGCGCGCAGCGCGTGCAAATAGTGATTGCCACCTTCCTCATCGGGTGGACGGCGCAGGACCACCCGGAACGCAATGGAGATGAACTCCTCATCAGTAAACTGGAGCAACTCGCCCAATTCATAGAACGGCTTGGCCGGCAAGCGGCGGCCCGAACCTACCCAACGCGGAAGCCGTTCGCCTTTGGCGACCGGCGCTGCCTCTTCCTCCATCCAGTCATCGCGCATCGAACGACGACGCTCGACTTCATCGCGAACGCGTTGCATGAGCTCGTCGATGGAAAGATCGGCGTCCACTGGAAAAAGGGTGTTGACCCGGCTGGTTTCTTGCATGGGCTGGGAACCTATAATGCTATTCATAAATGACGGGCCGTTAGTGTCCGGTCACACGCTACCGGCGGCGCCGCTGGCCACATCAAACGAGATTGGGGCACTGTCCTGTCGGATTGAAACCGAAGTGGGAAGCCAGGTACCACCGACAAACGTCGTACGCATGGTATTGGCCACAGTGAAGACGAGGGCGAGGTCGCGCCACTCGTAGTTGTTGACCAGGTGGGTTTCGGAACTGGCCAAGGCCACCGACACGGAATAACTGCCAACGCCTACGTTGGCGGCAAAGCGCGCGCGCAGTTGGAAACGATCTCCAGGGCGGGCGTCGGCTATCACCATTCCCTCATGATAAGTATTGGTGCCGAATACGGTCTGGCCGAGGCGATCGCGGAGCATATAGCCGATTACCAGACTTGCAATGGGCTTGTGCACCAGGACATCGAGTACGAGATCCACCGTGTCGCCGACCCCGACGAACTCGACGACCTCGCCGCGGGTATTCTCGATCTTCACGCGTTCAAAGGATGCCTCGCCGGTGCCCGAGGCGATCGCCGTAGTGCCGTCGTCGCCGACGACCTGGCGAATCGTGTCGGCGGTTTCCTTCTCGGCGATCAGCGCGTTGTAGAGATCGAGTACCTCCTGCGGTGCGCCGTCGGCGACCAACCGACCTTTGTCAATCATGACCGCGCGGTCGCAAAGTGCCTGGATGGCTGCCTTGTCGTGCGACACGATGAGCAAGGTAGTGCCCTCCTCGCGGAATTGGCGAATCCGCTTGAAGCATTTGTGTACGAAGTATGCGTCGCCTACCGAGAGCGCCTCGTCGACGATGAGCACATCGGGCCGCGCGGCGGTCGCCAAACTGAACGCTACGCGCATCTGCATGCCACTGGAATAGGTACGCAGGGGCTCGTCAAAATACTCCCCGATCTCGGCAAAGGCTTCGATATCGGGCAGTAGTTTCTGGATATGCGCGAGTGAGAACCCCATGAGCCCTGCGCTATGCTCCACGTTCTGCCGGCCCGTCAGATCGGGGTTGAAACCCATGCCCAGTTCCAGGATCGCCGCGATGCGGCCCGCCGCTATCACCTTCCCCTCGCTAGCGCCCAGGGTACCCGTGACGATCTTCAGCAGGGTGCTCTTTCCCGCACCATTCTGTCCCACGATGCCCACCGCTTCACCGCGTGACACGCTGAAGCCAATGTTGCGAAGAACCCAGTGTTCCTTGATGCGACTGGATCTGAAACCCAGCCAGCTGGCGAACCGCCGCCATTCGCTACCGAATTCGCGATAGGACTTTCCGACGTTGCGAATTTCGAGCACCGCGTGCGTCATAAGACGTCCACCATGTCCGGGGCGGCCTTGCGGAAGAGCAGCAGACCCACGATCAGAAGCACCAACGACGACACAAGGATGGGCAGCAATGACATCAATTCCGGCCCGCGCCCATAGACCAGCACGCCTTGGTATTCGGTCACGATCCAGTACATCGGGTTCAGGCGCATCCAGGACATCAGTGCCGGCGGGATGATCGTGGTCATGTAGACGATCGGCGTCAGCCAGAACCAAAGCTGCAGGATCACCTGCATGAACTGGTTGATATCACGGATGAACACGTTAAGTACGCCCAACAGGAGGCCGAGCCCGAGTGCAAAGGCCACTCCGCACACCATCAGCGCGGGAATCCACAAAGCCGTGGCTCCGGGGAATTCCCCCAACAGGGCAAACACGACGATCGTGACCACCAACAGAAGAAAATTGTTTACCAAGGCCGATCCGACCACGATCAGCGGCAGGCACACGCGCGGAAAAACGATTTTCTTGAGCATGCTCCCGTTGTCAACGAAAACAGTGAGTGAGCGGCTGACGATCTCGCTGAACAGCGACCAGGCGAGCATGCCCGACAGAAGGTACAGCGAGTAGGCGTAGCGGCTATCGATCCCGGGAAGTTTGGCCGACATGATGCGCGAGAGCACCAGCGAGTAGATGGCAACTTGGGCCAGCGGCTGCAAGATCATCCACAGTGCGCCGAGCTTGCTCCGGGCAAAGCGCGAACGCAGGTCGTTCCGGATGGAAGAGAGGATGAAATGGCGGTAGCGCCAGATAGCTAGCAGCATCTCTTTCATGGGAGGGGATTCATGGGAGGGGAACTATCAGGCGGCGACTTGGCATTTTTATCATATTTCTCAATAGGTTGCCTTATGAATGGCTGCCAGGCAAGGCAACGGCCAGCTTGTCCTTGTCCTCGGCCCGAAGCCATGTCCACGGCAACTCGGAGATAGACAACCTCAGCCCGCCCCTTTCGTGAGGCGAAAGCCCGCCATCTTACTCGCCCCGGTTGCCCTTGGGACGGGGCAGGTTGCTCGCCGTTCACCCTGGCCGGTTCGCCCTATCCCAAGCACTCCAGCGTCGCCCGAGTGGAAATATAAGCTATTCAATCAGGTACCGGGACTCAGTGTTGCCCCTGCATCATTCGGGCGGGGCGGCGACCGGCCTGCCCCAGCGTGTTGCTTGCTAAAATGTCCGGGCGAAGTGCCTGACAAAGCGCAGCGCCGGTACACCTTCCAGAAGGTAGGATGCCCGCGCAGCAACGCCCGCAGGGGCGAGGCGATGAAGATCCCAATCGGAGTGCAAGATGCTAATTCCTTTGATTCTTAGCGGCGGGAGCGGTACACGCCTGTGGCCGGTCTCGCGCAAGAATCTGCCCAAGCAGTTCCTGTCCATCGTCGGTGACGGCACGTTGTTCCAGCAGACGGTCGCCCGCGCCTCGGCGCTGGGAGGGGCTGGGGCGCCGATCGTAGTGGCTAGCGACGACCACCGGTTCCTCGCAGCTGAGCAGCTCATCGAGTCTGGAACGTCCGGTGCCAGGATCATTCTGGAACCGGTGGCCCGCAATACGGCGCCTGCGATTGCCCTGGGCGCACTGCAGGCGCTCCAGGACGACCCCGACGCCATCCTGCTGGTGCTCCCCGCCGATCACCTTATCGGCGACGAATCCCAATTCCGCGAGGCAGTAGAAAGCGCTCTGCCTCACGCCCGGGAAGGCTGGCTCGTCACTTTTGGCATCCGTCCGGACCGTCCGGAAACGGGCTTCGGCTACATTCGCCAAGGCGAGCCGCTGAGCGAGAGCGCCTACAAAGTCGACCGCTTCGTGGAAAAACCCGACGAAGCTACAGCGCAGTCCTATCTGGACGAAGGTGACTACGCCTGGAACTCGGGCATGTTCCTGTTCAAGGCCTCACGCTACCTGGAAGAACTAGGTGAACACGCCCCAGCCATGCTCGACGCCGTGCGCAAGGCCCATGCCTCGGCCAACAAGGACCTGGACTTCATCCGCGTCGATGCCGATCTCTTCGCCCAGGTTCCCGACAACTCCATCGACTACGCAGTGATGGAGAAAACCCGCCGCGCCGCCGTGCTGCCCTGCAGCTGCGACTGGAGTGACATCGGGTCGTGGTCAGCCCTGTGGCTGGCCGGCAACCGTGACGCGGACGGCAACCTCATCGAGGGTGATGCGATAACGGTGGACGCGACCAACTCCCTGCTCCGGTCGCACGATCGCCACCTTATCGCCGCCGTCGGCGTGTCCGACCTGATGATCATCACTACACCCGACGCCACCCTGGTTGCGCACCGCGACGCGGCGCAGGACGTCAAGCGTGTAGTCGATCAGCTGAAGTCGTCCGGGCGTACCGAGCACTCCCTGCACCGCAAGGTCCATCGACCCTGGGGAAGCTACGATTCGCTGGAAACCGGCGACCGGTTCCAGGTCAAGCGCATCGTGGTCAAACCGGGTGCGGCGCTGAGCCTGCAACGGCACCAGCATCGCGCCGAACACTGGATCGTGGTGTCAGGTATCGCCGAGGTCACCTGTGACGAGCGCATATTCACCCTGCACGAGAATGAAAGCACGTTCATTCCGCGCGGCAGCGTACATCGCCTGCGCAACACGGGCACCGATCCGGTGGAATTGATCGAGGTGCAGTCCGGCGGCTATCTCGGCGAAGATGATATCGAACGCCTCGAAGACGTCTACGGCCGCGCCTGAGGCGGCGATGAAGCCCATGCCGGAAACGGCATGGGAGCGGCATCGAGGTGTTCGGCCAGGGCTTTGCCGATGCGTTCGGGCGACAGGAACACTTCCATATCGCGACGGGCCCGGTCGCCCAGGGCGTCGCCCCATGCGCGATCGGCGTACAGGCTCCGCATCGCTTCGGAAGCTGCCTGCACATCGGCCTCGGCCCAGTGCTGGCCCTCGCCGAACGCGTAATCACCTGCTTTGACGGGAACGAGCCGGCAGGGAACCAGCACGCTGTTGTCCGGCGTCATGAAATCCAGATTGCCCGAATACGCCGTCGCCACCACGGGCTTGCCCAGCATCATGCTTTCGGCCATGCCCAGCCCGAAGCCCTCTGCCCGATGCAGCGATACGTAGGCATCGCAGCAGCGCTGCAGGGCGTGCAGATCACTGCGTGGCAACAGACCATCGCGGATTACGATGCGGGGGTCGCCGCCGCTCTCTTCCATCAGGCTGCGCAGCGCGTCGGCGTGGCGATGGGCATTGCTGGTCTTGATCAATAGCCGCACGCGTTCGTCGCCTGTGAAGGCGCCCCGGAAGGCGGCGATCGCCGCCGAGGGGTTTTTTCGTGCAAGGTACGAACTGAAGTCGAATGTGACCAGGAACGTATAGGCATCGTCCAGGCCGAATTCATCCCTGCTCCGTCCACTGTCGACAGGCGGCCCCAACGGGATCGGAGCCAGGAACAATGGCTTGTCCGTCACGGTGCGCACCGAGCCCTGCACGAAGCACGTGGCTACCATCACCTCATCGACCAGGTCGATGGCCGGCCGCCACGCGTCGGGAAACTTCTCCAGCTCCCAGAACCAACAGGCGATGGTGTATCGGTTACGCGCGGCATCGTGGCCAAGCGTGGCCATGGCCGATGCCAGATGGTCGGGGTTGACGAAGAACAGATCCACCGGATACGGCAGTGCCGTGCCCAAGTGGACGTCGAGAGAGCGCTCATCCATGGCATGGGGAATATCCAGATCCAGATCGACCATCGCGACTGGATAGCCTTGGGACAGCAATGCCCTGGCGAATAGCCTGGCGTTCTCGCCCAGACCGAACTGACCACGGAAGTGACCAATGAGGTTCACTCCGCGGCCTTTGCCCGTGGGGGGAAACGCCATCGGCACGTCAATGACCTCCGGCCGCGGTGGCATCGGCGCGAAGCGCAACGTTGCCACTGTCCGATCCACCATGTCCTGGGCCACCCGCGCGCGAAGGCGCACCGGAAGCCATCGGTAGAGCGCACGTACCCAGCGTTGGCTACGCACCCACGCCGACACGTCAAGCCATGTCGGGCGGCGAGGTAGCACTGGCATCAGCCCAGGGCAGCGGCGAGTTCGGCCTTCAAATCGGCCAGGTCTTCCACACCCACCGACAACCGTACCAGGCTATCGCTGATCCCCAACCGCTTCCGGTTAGCCGCCGGAATCGATGCATGCGTCATGATCGCCGGGTGCTCGATCAGGCTTTCCACGCCGCCGAGGCTTTCGGCCAGCGCAAACAGCTCGCAGCGCTCCAGCATCTGCTTCGCCTTCTTCAGTCCACCCTTCACCTCCATCGAGATGATGCCGCCGAAACCATCCATCTGGCGCTTGGCCAGGCCGTGCTGCGGATGCGATTTCAGCCCCGGATAGATCACGCGCTCCACGGCCGGGTGCTTCTCAAGCCACTTGGCCAGTTCCATCGCGCTTTCACAATGCGCGCGCATGCGCAGGTGCAGCGTCTTCAGGCCACGCATGGCCAGGAAGCTGTCGAAAGGTCCTGCGACCGCGCCCACGGAGTTCTGCAGGAAGCCCATGCGCTCGGCCATCTCGGCGTCACCCGCCACCACGATGCCACCGACCATGTCCGAATGGCCGTTCAAATACTTGGTAGCCGAGTGCAATACCAGGTGCGCCCCGGTTTCCAGGGGGCGCTGCAGCATGGGCGAGCAGAAGGTGTTGTCCACCACCAGAATCAACCCGTGCTTGTGGGCGAAGGCGCCAAGCTTGGCCAGGTCCACCAGCTTGAGCATCGGGTTGGTAGGGGTCTCCGCCCAGATCATCCGGGTCTCGGGGCGGATGGCGGCTTTCACGGCCGACAGGTCGTTCAAATCCAGGAAAGTGAAATCCAGTCCGGCCGAGCGGCGGCGGACGCGCTCGAACAGGCGGTAAGTGCCGCCGTAGAGGTCGTCCATGGCGATCACATGGCTGCCGGAATCCAGCAGGTCCAGCACCGTGGAGGCCGCCCCCAGGCCCGAACCGAAGGCGAACCCCGCCGTGCCGCCTTCCAGGGCGGCCACGCAACGCTCGTAGGCCATGCGGGTGGGGTTCTGGGTGCGGGAGTATTCGTAGCCCTGGTGCTTGCCCGGGCTCGACTGGACGTAGGTCGAAGTCGCGTAGATCGGCGTCATGATGGCGCCGGTACTCGGGTCGGGCGACTGGCCGGCGTGAATGGCGCGGGTGCCCAATCCAAGGGGACGGGCGGCGGACTTCTTCTTGGCCATGTGGGCTCGACTTGGGCTTGGGTTGCGACCGGGCATGATACCGCGAAATATCGGCCCTACATGGACACCCGTTCAGCTTGCACGGGGCTCAAATGGGCGCATACCCATGACACAATGAGTGTCTTGCCAAAGGGCCGGGAGCCTGATGAAAACCCTTCTCGTCACCGGCGGAGCCGGCTTTATCGGGGCAAACTTCGTGCTTGCCGCCGTGGCCGCCGGCCATCGTGTGGTCAACCTGGACAAACTCACCTATGCGGGCAATCTCGACACTCTCGAGACCCTCGTGGATACCCCCGACCACATCTTCGTCCAGGGTGATATCGGCGACCGAGCCCTGGTCGCCGGGCTGTTGGCCACCCACCGACCGAACGCCGTCGTGAACTTCGCCGCCGAGTCCCATGTCGACCGCTCGATCGACGGCCCCGCGGCCTTTATCGAGACCAATGTCGTCGGCACCCTTGGCCTGCTCGAATGCGTACGCGACTACTGGCGCGACACCCTGGCAGGCTCGGCGGCTTTCCGTTTCCTGCACGTGTCCACGGACGAGGTCTACGGCTCGCTCGGCAGCGAGGGCAAGTTCACCGAAACCACGCCCTACGCACCGAACTCGCCCTACTCCGCATCCAAGGCGGCGTCCGACCATCTGGTCCGCGCCTTCCACCATACCTACGGCCTGCCCGTCCTCACCACCAACTGCTCGAACAACTACGGCCCCTATCAGTTCCCCGAAAAATTGATCCCGCTGGTGATCCAGAAAGCGCTGAAGGGCGAGCCGTTGCCGGTGTATGGCGACGGCCTGAATGTACGCGACTGGCTGTACGTGGGCGACCATTGCTCAGCCATTGCCCGCGTGCTCGACGCAGGCCGTGTCGGCGAGACCTACAACGTGGGCGGCAACGCCGAGCGCGCCAACATCGACGTGGTCAAGGCCATTTGCTCCTTGCTGGACGCGCGCCACCCGCTATCCGATGGCCGCGCCCGCGAATCCCTGATCACTTATGTCCGTGATCGTCCCGGCCACGACCGCCGCTACGCGATCGACGCCGGCAAGCTGCGCGATGAGCTTGGCTGGACGCCTTCGGTCACCTTCGAACAGGGCATTGCCGCCACGGTCGACTGGTATCTCACCCACCAGTCCTGGACCTCGCGCGTGCTCGATGGCAGCTACCGCATGGAGCGACTGGGCGCATGACCACCAAGGGCATCATCCTGGCCGGCGGCTCCGGCACCCGCCTGTACCCGATCACCAAGGCGATCAGCAAGCAGCTGTTGCCGATCTACGACAAGCCG
>Ga0307510_10001022_pt1 | contig 29641 bp, 17 predicted proteins | sample 12_EM_MG_FD_207224 | JGI IMG/M metagenome (GOLD analysis project Ga0307510, IMG submission 207224) | Populus trichocarpa ectomycorrhiza microbial communities from riparian zone in the Pacific Northwest, United States - 12_EM | ecosystem: Host-associated > Plants > Roots > Unclassified | place... | reverse complement strand
CAGCAGCAGCGAACGGAAGAAAGACCGGGGGCCAGACCCTTCGCCCTTTTGTTCCTGACGGTACTGATCACCCTTGTCACCCTGTCAAGACCGGTTCGTTCTTTGCCTGAGCCGGCAAGCGCTCTGCCGGAGCAGGCCCGCTCTTTGCCGGTTGTAACCATTGCGGCGGCGGGTCCGGTTAAAACAGAAACCGGACCACTCATCTCCAATCGCGCCCTATCGCTGCCGCCTGATCAGGTTGCGTCTACCCCTCCCAATACCACCCCTCCACAACCGGTAAACCGGATCATTCATCCCCGCCACCCTGCTCATCCACCCAAACCGGAGCAGGCAGAGGATGACCAGCCGGATGAAGCGCCTTTAACTTTGATCACTGCCGTTGCCGATGCTGATCTTGCCAGGCCAGAGGAATTGGTAGCCATCATCCCAAAGAGTGACCGGGAGTATTCCATAGGAAAGTCGCGGTCTGTCAACCGGACACCGGCCAAAGAGGAAGGGCAGCCTTTTGTGCCAAAATCGAGTTTTTCCTTCCTGTCGATAGAAGAAGATACCCTCCGCCCGGAGGAAAAGCTGGCCCGGGTACAGCTCCAGGCCCAGCGGGAAATTGCCCAGAGCATGCAGAAATTACAGCTGGACCTGATGGCTCAGCTACAGCTGGTGAAAGCCCGGCAGAAGCAGCTGCAGGACTATGATCTTCCTGGCAACATCCAGGGTTTAAAGGAACAGCAGGCTTTGATAGAAGAGCAAATACGCCTCCAGCGGACCTATATGCAGAAGCTGGACGAGCTGCAAAAGAGGCTCAAAAAGACGCAGCGCCATTTTACGATCGTATATATCTGATCGCTTCCTTTCCTTCACAAAATAAGAGATCGAGGATCGAGAGACCGGGAAGGAACCCGGTACGTTCTTCAAATACCTGGCGATATCCAGGTAACAATGCCGAGTCGGCTACCCTGTTTTTTGGCAGGAATTTCCCTCTCCAATCGACCCCTTCTTCAGGAGTATAGACCTGCTGATACCTGTCCGTTAGGGTGACTTCCGTCGCCAGTCGAAGCTGTTTCAACGACCATTCGAAGCAGGCCAGATTCCAATCCACAAGAAAGCTGAACCGCGTTTTGTACAATTTTTCTACTTCATCCCGATAAAACTCGAACCAGGGCGAACGGCTATAACAGGAAAGTATTGTTTTCCAGTGCTGCGCCTGCCAGGACGGAGCACCTGCAATTTTGACATCCTTCATCCTGGTTTTCTGGTCCCTCCCTTTTTCCAGCGGAACATTCAAATTGATGACCCCTTCGCCACCAGCGATCTGACACCGGTTGCGAAAACTCATTTTTTGGTAGAACTCACATTGCTCAAAAACGATATTTGAGAATTCAAACGAGATTCTATAGAAATTGATGTTCGGAAAATATTGTAAGTCAGCTATTAAGTTCATAAATTTTAAAAAATATAACGATTTTGTTCCAATTGGCAAAATACTATCTTAATGATGTTAAACCTGCTCGCTTTATTATTCTATTTAAATTGATATAAATTACTATAATAAGTTGATAAACAATTAATTAATTAATATAATAAATTACTACAAAAATTGGCGACCGTTTTTTTAGAAAACCGGGGCATCCGCGCCGGCAAAAACCAAGGATCTTAGTGGTTATTTTCAAAAATACAAAAAGGCATAAAGGACCTGAAAATTAAATGGAGGTACTATACCTCCATTAAAAAAGGAGGTCCTTAAATCGCCTGAAAAGGGCTCTCCTACCCCCCGTAATTATTCTCGGGCCTACCTTAGGATCAGACATCCTGTCAGGTAAAAAACGAGCATAAATGAACAGGGATTGTATCAATACTGAACAGGCTAATGGAATTATTCACTATAACAGGTTGGTTATGAGAGTCTACAGAATCCGGCATCTTTCTAGCTGCGGTTAGATAGGCGCTGTTCACCTCAAAATTGCTACACATGCTCAAAAATTATATCAAAATCGCCCTGCGCAACCTCCGGCGCAACAAATTATTCTCGGCTATCAACATTTTCGGGCTAGCCCTGGGTCTGGCCACCTGTCTGGTAATCCTGCTTTTTGTCCAACATGAGCTCAGCTATGACCGGTATAATGAAAAGGCGGATCAGATCGTCCGGGTGGTCATTCGGGGTGTCATGCAAGGCGGAGAATTAAAGGAGGCCAACGTGATGCCGCCAGTTGCTCAAACCCTGAAAAAGGATTTTCCGGAAGTCCTGGATGCGACCCGGCTTAAGAGAACCGGACGCCCCCGGGTCACCTATCGAGACAAGACCTTTCGGGAAGATGAAATGGCTTTTGTCGACTCCAATTTCTTCCAGGTCTTTACGCTCCCTCTGCTAAAAGGAAATGCTAAAACGGCGTTGACTCAACCCAACTCGGTGGTCATTACCCGTGCCGTTGCAAAAAAATACTTTGGCGAAACCGACCCTATCGGAAAGGTCCTGGAGTTCAAAGATGCACATGCGACGCTTACCGTAACAGGAATGATCGATGCCGTACCAGAGACGGCTCATTTTCATTTTGGGTTATTTGCGTCGCTTTCCATCCTGCCGGAATCCAGGAGCGAAAGCTGGATGACTTCGGATTATTATACCTATCTCGTCCTGCCAAAGGGATATGACTACCGGAAGCTCGAAGCCAAACTGCCGCAGACGATGGAAAAATATGCCGGACCGCAAATGCAGAAAGCCATGGGGCTTACCATGGCGCAGTTCAGGGCAAAGGGAAATTCCATCGGTCTTTATCTTCAGCCCCTGACAGATATTCACCTGCATTCCGATCTGACCCTGGAACTGGAACCCGCCGGAGATATCCGTTATGTTTACATTTTCAGCGCGGTAGCCCTCTTTATGCTGCTGATCGCCTGTATCAATTTTATGAACCTTTCCACGGCCGGTGCTGCCCGGCGAAGCCGCGAGGTGGGGATTCGAAAAGTGCTGGGATCGCAGCGGGTCGAGCTCATCAGGCAATTCCTGGCAGAATCCTTGTTGTTGACAACCGTCGCCATGGCCATGGCCCTGGGGATAGTCTGGCTGACCCTGCCCTTTTTCAATCGCCTGACCGGACAGCAGCTGCACCTTGATCTGACCCATAACCCCTGGGCCCTGCCGGGTCTGCTATTGTTTGGGATACTGACGGGTCTGCTCGCCGGTAGTTATCCCGCCTTTTTCCTCTCTGCCTTTAACCCGATAGCCGTACTCAAAAACCGGAATAGTGGCAGCCGGAAAAGTGCGGGTCTGCGGAGCGGCCTGGTCGTCTTCCAGTTCTTTATCTCGATCTGTCTCATTGTCGGCACGACAGTCGTCTACAAACAATTATCCTATATCCAGCATAAGAAACTGGGCTATGACCGGGACCAGGTGATAGTAGTCCAGGAGAGCTTTTGGCTTGGGAAGAACGTGGATGTCTTCCGCCAGCAGCTGCGGCAGGATCCAGGAGTCGCCAGTGTCAGCGCCAGCGGTTATCTGCCCGCAGGCGCCACCTATAACAACAATTTCTTTTTCTATCCGGATGATCAAAGCGAAAAGTTGGTAAAATCCATCCGTTATGATGTGGATCAGTATTATCTGGGTACGCTGGGGATGGAGCTTGCCCAGGGCCGTAACTTCTCCGCAGCCTTTGGGGCCGACTCCACAGGAGCTATACTCAATGAAACCGCCGTCAGGGCACTGGGCTGGGACGCGCCATTAGGTCGTACCATTTCCAAGATCGACAATGGCGTCAAACAGACCTGGCATGTCATTGGCGTGGTAAAGGATTTTAATTTCCGGTCCCTGCACGAGCGGATCACTCCCGTAGTGATGACCCTGGGGGGAGACAACGGAACCACGATCGTCAAAGTAAAAACAGCCGATGTCGCCGGTGTGCTGGCAAGCACGAAGAAGTTGTGGACCGGATTAAAAGCTGAGGCCCCTTTCTCCTGGTCCTTTCTGGACGACCGGTTTAACGATACGTATAAAGCGGAGCAGAATGTCAGTCTGATCCTTACCATCTTTGCCGGGCTGACCATTTTTGTGGCCTGTCTGGGTCTGTTCGGTCTGGCGACCTTTACAGCGGAGCAGCGCACCCGGGAGATCGGCATCCGGAAAGTATTGGGCGCCGACGTCCTGGGAATCGTGCGATTGTTGTCAACCGACTTTTTAAAGCTGGTGCTCCTGGCCTTCCTGCTGGCTGCACCGGTTGCCTGGTTTGCCATGAACAAATGGCTGGAGGATTTTGCTTATCGCATCAGCATCAGTTGGGGTGTGTTCTTATTAGCCGCCTTTTTAGCCCTTACAATAACCATCATTACCATTAGTTTCCGGGCCATCCGGGCAGCAACGGCAAACCCTAGTGTAACTTTAAGAACCGGAGATTAACCGGGTTTGCCGTAATATATTCCCGAGCGAAGCGAAGGGAACGAACGAGGCAAGGCAAGGGACGACGCCTTGACGAAGTTCCCCGTTTAGGCTTGGCGCAGCCGAGCCGTAGCAGGGCGAGAAGCTAAAAAAAAGGCCCGCTCAGTGCTAAAAGTAGAGCGGGCTTCTTTTTTATTTGGTAGTTTAATTTTACTCAGCCAGTTTATATTGTTGGTTTCGCAGCTCTTCCAGTTTCTGCTTACCATAGGTAAGTCGGGTAATGACCACAAACAGGACAGGAACGATAAAGATCGCGAGGCTGGTTGCGGCGAGCATACCACCCAACACGGTCCAGCCAATGGTATTACGGGCAACAGAGCTGGCGCCTGAAGCCAGAGCCAGCGGAAGTACCCCAAGCAGGAAGGCAATAGATGTCATCAGGATCGGTCGAAGACGCAGTTTCACCGCATCCAGCGTAGCCGGCACGACCCCCATGCCTCTGTCCACACGCTCTTTGGCGAATTCCACGATCAGGATGGCATTCTTTGCCGAAAGCCCGATCAGGGTAATCAACCCGATCTGTGCATAGACGTTGTTGCTTAACCGCGGAATAAGAGTCAGCGTGAGAATGGCTCCAAACACGCCAACCGGTACAGCCAGCAGAACGGAGAAAGGTACCGACCAGCTTTCGTAAAGGGCTGCCAGGAAGAGAAACACGAAGACGATGGACAGCGCAAAAATATAGGTGGAGCTGTTCCCGGACTTGATCTCCTGCAAGCTAAGACCGCTGAACTCATACCCATACCCTTCCGGTAATACCTGGGCGGCTGTACGCTGCAGGGCCTCGATGGCCTGGCCGCTACTAAACCCTTGTTTGGCGTTGCCATCGACTTCGGCGCTGCGATAGATGTTGAAGTGGGAGATCAATGGAGCGCTTTCCGTCTGTTTATATGATACCACCGTACTCAGCGGGATCATTTGCCCCGAGACATTTTTTACATAATATTTGTCAAAACTGTGGATGTCGTTGCGGAAATTGGTGTCCGCCTGCGCGACCACATAGAAGTTACGGCCATAGATGGTCAGCTGATTGATATAGGTACTACCCATATACATCTGCATCGTGTTGTAGACATCCGCCAGGTTGAGCCCCAGCTTCTTTGCTTTATCCCTGTCGACGTCCACCTGGAAACCCGGCGTATGGGCGCTAAAGAAGGTGAAGGCACCGGCGATCTCGGGTTGCTTGTTGGCGGTGGCCACAAACTGGTTGACCACCCGTTCGAAAGTTTTGATATCATCGTTGGACTGTCGTTGTTCAACCTGGACGCTAAAACCACCCGCATTCCCAAGACCCGGGATGGCCGGGGGCGGGATAACGACGATACGAGCTTCCTTGATGACAGAGAATCGTTTGTTCAGCTCGGCAACAATGCCCATCAGCTGCTGGGACTTTTCTTTCCGCTCATCCCAGGGCTTCAATTGCATAAAGATGGTACCGCTATTGGACTTGGAACCAAAGGTCAGGATGTTAAGGCCACCCAGGGCAGCCGTATGTAATACGCCATCAACCCGTTGGGCGATGTGCTGGATACTATCCAGGGTCGTCAGAGCGCGGGTGGTTGAACCGGCCTCCGGTATCTCAAAGGCAATATAGATACGTCCGTCATCCTCTGTTGGGATAAAACCCGTGGGCTTAGCCTTGAACAAAAAGATATCCCCCACGACGATGCAGACCAGCAGAATGATGACCAGCGGCGAGTGTTTGATCCAGCCCTTTACGCCAAGGGTATAGCGGAGGCTAAAGCGCCGGAACCATTCGTTGAAATGATAGAAGGCCTTATTGATCCCCCTGGAATTTTTGTTGATATGGTGTTCCTTCAACAGCAGCATACAGAGTGCCGGTGTCAGGGAAAGGGCGACAAAGGCCGAGATCAGCACCGAGATAGCGATGGTGATAGCGAACTGTTGATACAAGCGGCCTACGATACCCGGGATAAAGCCCACGGGCACGAATACCGCGGCAAGAATAAGGGCGATGGCCACGACCGGTCCTGAGATATCGGCGATGGCGCGAGCCGTAGCTTCTTTTGGTGAGAGGTGTTCCGTATCGATATAGTGCTGTACTGCTTCCACCACGACGATGGCGTCATCCACCACAATGCCGATGGCCAATACGAAACCAAACATCGTCAGGGTATTGATCGTAAAGCCGAGGGGAATAAAGAAGATAAATGTACCTACGATAGCCACAGGGATAGCCAGTACGGGGATCAGTGTGGACCGCCAGTTCTGCAGGAAGAGGAATACCACGATGGTTACCAGTCCCAGGGCGATGAGCAGCGTGTTGACAACATCTTCGATAGACACTTTCACAACGGACACCGATTCAAAGGGAACTTTATAGTCGATGTCGGCAGGGAAATATCTTTTCTGTTCATCCATAGCCTTATAGACCCCTTCGGCAGTAGACAACGCGTTGGAACCCGGCGCCTGGTAAACCAGTAGGTAGGAAGCTCTTTGACCATCCACAAAAGAGTTGGATGTATAACTCACCTTACCAAGCTGGATACGAGCGATATCTTTCAGATAGACGATGGAATTCTGACTGGGATTCGAGCGGATGACAATTTCGCCAAATTGTTTTTCGGTGGTCAGACGGCTATTGGTAAAGACCGTGAACTCAAAGGCTGCCGTCGAATTTTGCGGTGGAGAAGCGACCGACCCCGCAGCTACCTGTAGGTTTTGTTCATTGATGGCGTTTTGCACATCGTTGACCGTAAGTCCTAATTGAGCTAGTTTGTCTGTTTTCAGCCACACACGCATAGAAAAGTTATCAGCACGGCTGAATACGTCACCTACTCCCGGTACACGCAACAGGATGTCACGCAGGTAGATGTTAGCGTAGTTATCCATGAAGGGAACGCTATGACTCCCCTTGGGGGAGTAGATAGCCACCAGCATGAGGATGGCAGGGTTACGTTTGAGCGTGGTCACCCCCAGTCTTTGTACCTGGGTCGGCAGGGTCGGCAGGGCGATACCCACACGGTTCTGGATGTCCAGCGCTACGATATTGGGATCGGCTCCGATATTGAGGGTAGCCGTGATCTGTGAGTTACCGTTGTTGGCGCTGTTACTCTGCATGTAGGCGATGCCCGGAACGCCGTTGACCTGTGTTTCGATGGCTGTCGTCGTCGTCTGTTCAACCGTTTGTGCGTCGGCGCCTGTAAAGTTACTGGTGATCTGTACCGTCGGCGGCGTGATATCGGGATACTGGCTGACCGGCATGGACAGGATGGCCAGAGAACCCACGAGCAAAATGACCAGTGATATAACGATTGCCGTTACGGGCCGTCTTAAGAATATATTACCTTTCATCTCGAGTTTTTTGATTTTGATTCTTCACTCTTCTTTACTTAGCGGCAGCAGCTGCGGGAGCCTTGGGAGGCCCAACCTGAATGGCTGAGCTATCCCTGAGTTTCTGCACACCGTCTGTTACGACCATGTCGCCTGCTTTCAGACCACTTCTTACGACTACCTTATCACCGATCTTTGTGCCCAAGCTTACTTTTCTCTGGAGAGCATGGCCACCTTCGGCCTGGAAGACAAAGAACTCCCCGAGCTGCTCGACGACGGCTTTATAAGGGATCAGCAGGCTGCTGTCACCGGCATCATGTTTAACCCTGATATTGGTTGTCAGGCCTGCCTTTAATTCGTTCTTCGGATTGGGAAAGGTCAGACGGGCTTTGAGGGTACCTGTCGTGGGATCGATGGAACGATCCAGCAGGTAAAGCTGTCCCGGAAATGTATAGACCGAACCATCCGGCAGTACTGCTGAGAATATAGAATCCTTTGGCTTTGTGCCTTTTTCGAAGAAGCTGGTGAACTTGGGGATCTCCGCCTGGTCGATGGCAATGTCCACTGCCATCGGATCGTCGGTGGATACGGAGTTCAGCAGCGTCTGGGGATAGACGGCCGTTCCGATCTTTACCAGCGAAATACCGATGGTTCCATTGAAGGGAGCATAGATGTTGGAATAGTTGAGATTGGTCTGCACTGCGGCGACATTCGCCTGGGCAGCCTCTACTTGTTTCTTGGAGGCTTCCAGGTCGGCTATCTGGTGATCGAGGGTCTGCCGGGCGATGGCATCCTGTTTGGCCAACTCCTGGTAGCGGTCGGCATCCTGCTGTGACTTAGCCAGGTTGGCCTGTGCGACGGCCAGGTTAGCCTTTGCCTGTTGTACGGCAGCCGTATATTGCTGCTGATCGATCTCATACAGTTTTTGTCCTTTCTTCACCTGTTGCCCGTCCTTGAAATAAATGCCGACGATATTGCCCGAAACCTGTGGTTTGATATCCACCTGGTTCAGCGGGGTAGCTGTTGCCGGATACTGATCGAAATAGGTAGCGTTGCCGGTAGCTACGGTGTAAACATTTACCGGGGTCGGGGGCGGAGCCTGGGGGCCGGTTGGCTTGTTCCCGCAGGAGGTCAGGCTAACACTGAAAACGACCGACATAAGACCAATCCATTGTAAGCTATTTCTCATATAAAAAGATAATTTATCCAAAATTGATTAATAGAATCCCCTTCGATTAATACTGTACTATTCCCAATGCTTTTTGAACGTCTATTTTACTGCTCAGCACCTGGTACAGGGCATCGCTGTAATTGGACTGCGCATTTCTAAGATCCGTTTCGGCTGTGATCAGCTCCAGATAAGCTTTTACGCCGGAGCGGTACTGCAGCTCGATGGTGTTGAACACCTCCCGGGCGAGATCGAGGTTTTCGCGCAATATATAGTAGTTGTTAAGATTACTTTTATAGGCGGCCAGGGCTTGCGCATACTGGGTAGTGATGCTGTTCTGCAGGTTGACGATGTCCCAGTCGATACGGGTCAGCTGCAGTTCGGCAATGCGGATATTCTGGGTACGTTTGGTCCCCTGGAAGATGGGAAAACCTACCGTAACACCCGCATAGGAGTTGGGAAAATTGTCGTTGTAGAGTTTGGAGATCCGGCTGTTGAGGTAATTGAGATTATATCCGGCACCTGCCGTTACCGTGGGGATATAAGCCCATTTGTTATATTTCACATCGGCTTCCTGGAGATGTTTCTGTGTCATCAGCTGCTGGAATTCGATGCGTTTTGTATAGTCGACCGAAGCAAGGGTATCGATGAGCACTTCCGACTCCATCGTAGCGCTGTCATAAAGCAGGTGTACGGAGTCCTTACCCGTGTAGCCCATGTACTGCTTCAGCACGGCGTATTTGGCCTTGAGGGTTTCCTGGTTGGTTTTCCTTTCCGCTCTTGAATTATTCAGCGTGATGGTAGCGCGTTTGTAGTCCGTCTTATCTACCAAACCACCCTGGTACTGGTTGTAGGTATCCCTCAGGTTTCGTTCGAGCCGGCGGATGTCGTCATCCAGCACCTCGATCTGTTTGCTGGTGAGCAGGACGTCGTAAAAGGCCTTGGTGACGTTGACGGTGATGTCGATCTTGTCGGTGACGGTCGTCTGACGGATATTGTCCATGACAATCCCCTTCGTGCGGGCTGCCAGCAGGACGTCCCTGTTAAAGAGGGTTTGACTCAGACCCAACTGCAAATAAGAAGTATTATAGGTCCCGCTTTTGACAGTTGACCCGTTAAAAGCGATGCTCTGCAGCTGGAAGTTATTCTGGTAATTGGCATCGAGGCTTACCTGGGGGTACCAGTCAGCCAGCTTACTTTTGATCTGCCGGTCGGTGATCAACTCATCGAGCAGGGCCTGCTGGATCAGCGGGTAATGTTTCAGTGCGTATTGTACACAAGTCTGCAACGTAGCGCTGGACAAGGTATCGGGAGCCTTTTTTGGGTTGAGCAGACTATCCCTTGTTGCCTGGGCGCCGGCTAAAAAGTACATTAAACTCAATCCACTGCTGATGAATACTAATCGGAATGCTTTCTTCATAATATGGATGCTAAAAATTTATTACAACTTCTTTATTCTTATTCCTTCCCGGACCGCAAAAATCGTTACATTCTTCGATATACCCCCAGCCGCTGATGGAATACCCCCTATTTGTACAAGCAAATCAGGGATTTGAACATCAGATAGCCAAGTCTATATATTTAAAACAGGGCCCAAAGTTAAACAAACGTTTGAATTAAACAAACGTTTAATTTCTCGAATTACCTAAATTCGTAATTTTCCACTACTTATGTCAATCCATACTATCCTTGGCGCCGGGGGAGCCGTTGCCGATGCCCTGTCCCGCGAGCTATTAGCTCATCGCCTACCCGTCCGGCTTGTATCGCGCCATCCGTCTCTTCCTTCGGCTCCCGGTCTGGTCCCCGCTGATCCAGCCTTTGCCAACTCCACTACTCCGCAGGTGACCACATTTGCGGCCGACCTGGCTGATCCGGCCCAGGCATTAAAAGCCATCGAGGGCTCTACGGTCGCCTATCTCTGCGTAGGCCTGCCCTATCGTTATTCTACCTGGCGTGAATTATGGCCCCCCATCTTCGACAATACCATTGAAGCCTGCAAAAAGACCGGGACCAGGCTTATTTTTTTCGATAACGTATATATGTATGGGAAAACGGAGGGGCTTATGACTGAAGAGACTCCCTATGATCCATCCAGCCGCAAAGGTGATCTTCGTGCCCGGCTGGCGACCCAGCTGATGAGCGAGGTCCGTAAGGGCAATATCACGGCGATGATCGCCCGCTCTGCTGACTTTTATGGCCCCGGAGCCGGAAAGACCAGCATCCCGGATATCCTGGTCTTTCAGAGACTGCGCCAGGCCGCGAAAGCTCAATGGCTGGTGAACGCCCATGTCCCACATTCCCTGACCTATACCCCTGATATTGCCAGGGCCCTATACCTGCTGGCTACCGATGACAATGCCTGGGACCAGGTCTGGCATTTGCCCACCGCGGCCACTCCCCTCACCGGTGCGGAGTTCATCGAAAAAGCAGCCCTCGCACTAGGCAAAGCAGGCAATTACATGGTACTTTCCAAATGGATGATCCGGCTGGGCGGGATTTTTGACAGTACAACAAAAGAGCTTTATGAAATGCTGTATCAATACGAATTCGATTATCGTTTCGATTCATCGAAATTCGAAAATACCTATCACTTCCAGCCTACTTCTTACGAAGAGGGTATAAAAGCGACAGCCAATGCGTACAGGAACGGCACTGGCTTTTAATTGTTGCAAGGGTCTCAGGTAGGTAATCAGATCAGAAACGGGCCTCGTATACGGACCAGATACGGACAGCAGACAGGTACGAAAAAAAGGTACAGTTTAAAAACAGGTCATAAACAATAGTTAGGAGTTAAAATCTATGAAAAGCTACCGAAATAAAATCATTATAACAAATAAAAAGTAGTTGGACGAAGGAGCAAGCGGGATGGTTCCGGGAACGTTGCCGTAACTAATTTTCCGCTGTTTCGGGTTATGGATTAAATTGGCCATTATGTCTACCAAAAAAACGATGCTGCCTTTTAGCCTGCCCTTGCTTTTTCTGCTCCTTTGTCTCGCAGCCGGAGCACAGCCTTCCGAACACACGATCTCCTGGTACCAGGCACACTGCCCCTTTCCGATGCCGGAAGTGGTCCGGCCATCCTTCCCCGATAGAAGTTTCAGCATCGTCGATTATGGTGCTACCGGTGACGGGATAACGCTGAATACAGCGGCCTTTCAAAAAACCATCTCGGCCTGTTCAGCTGCAGGTGGTGGCCGGGTTGTCATTCCTTCCGGAAAATGGCTGACCGGTCCCATCGAACTAAACAATCATGTCGATCTGCACCTCGAAGCGGGCGCAGCCGTCCTTTTTACTTCTGATCATAGTCTGTACTTCGCCGGACAGCGACTCTCATCCCCTATCTCGGGGCGCGATCTCGAAGATGTTGCCATCACCGGTTCAGGGTTCTTTGACGGCGCCGGTGACTGCTGGCGCCCGGTAAAGAAAAGCAAACAGACGGAGGCACAATGGCGCAGCCTTCTTGCAACCGGCGGGACGCTCAGCAGTGATGGAGAGATCTGGTGGCCCGGCCGCGAGACGCCGAGCTCGCCGCGTCCCAATATGGTGTCTCTTGTCAATTGCCGGCGGGTATTGATCCAGGGAGTGACGATCCGCAATTCACCCAAATTTGCTTTCTGCCCTAACAACTGCACCGACCTGACCATGGATTCTGCGACCATTTACAATGACTGGTGGGCGCAGAACGGAGATGGCATCGACATCAGCGCCTGTAAAAAAGTCGTCATCTATAATTGTATGGTGAATGCCGGTGACGATGGCATCTGTATGAAGTCCAGCGGCGCCCGTCCGGACGGACCGGCACTCGAGAATGTACTGATAGCGGGCTGTACCGTAGGCCGGGCGCATGGCGGCTTTGTCATTGGCAGCAATACCGATGGCGGGATAGCGAATATTTTTGTGAGCGATTGTTTGTTCTCCGGTACGGATGTCGGCCTCCGTTTCAAAAGCAATAAGGGAAGGGGCGGCCTGGTGAAGGATATCTTTATCCAGGACATCTCCATGCGGGATATCGTAAGGGAAGCCGTCCTGTTCGACACGTACTACGAGGATATGCCGGCCGGCGCCACAAAGGACCCTAATAAGCCCGCGCCGAAGGATAAGATACCCGAGTTCCGGGATTTTCATATCAGCCGCATCTCCTGTATCGGTGCAAAGACAGCCATTGCCATTACAGGACTGCCCGAACTACCGGTGAACAATATCTTTTTTGACGATGTCGTTATCCGGGCCGATAAGGGATTGGTGGCGACGCAGGCAAAGGCCATCGATCTCCGCAATGTGAAGCTGGATGTTTCCGAAAAACCCATTTTTCAAACCGACAAAACAGCGGAGATCAGGATTCACTAGCACCGGCACGGGTCAACGCCGCTCGCGGGCGTCACTCATTCGGTATGATCGTTGGCTGATGGATCCTGTAATAAGCCCGCTGTAAATTGAGCTTTGTCACCGGCGCCACGACAAGGGGTAACTTCTCAACCAGGGTCTCGCTCGAATCAAGCCCGAACGCCTTTTCTTCGGCCAGGGCCAGTTTCTTCAGGCTAAAATAAGAGTTCAAAATAAATCCATCACGCACAGAGAATTCGTTGTCGTAGGAAAGGAATTTTTCCAAAATGACAAAGCGGAAGTCCTCTGTTATATTGTGCTTCTTCAGGGAGGGAAAACGGCTGACGACATCCAGCTCTCGGTTCTCGATCATCTCCGCTACAACCCGTCTGAACAGCATACCTATCTTTTGCTGTACACGAAAGCCCAGCCGGAACTCTACCCGGATGACCTTGTCATTCAACAGCTCTTCCACGCCATATTCCATCGTATAAGGTTCGTCGGTGCGTTCGATATGTACGAACCAATACACGTCGGCCCGTTTGGGATTGTGGCTGAAGATGGAATAGAGGATCTTTTGTTCGACCTGATTTGGCCGGTTGGCCTTGGTAAGATAAATAAGGTGAGAAGAAAATTTATGTACGGATTCATCATTGCTCAGATTCTCCAGCAAAGGAAGATGTTCATTCAGGTCGATGAAGTTGAGGAAACGGTTGTTGATCTTGCGGGCACGATACCATACATACATAGTGAAGATCAGGCCTATTTCGAACACGAGGAAGAACAGCCGTTTGACGATCTTGACGGCATTGGCGACGAAGAAGGAACCTTCCACGCAAACAAAGACAATGAGAATGGGAATGACCAGCGCGAGCGACCAGTGTTTGACCCTTCGTAAGAATTGATACATCAGGATGGTCGTCATGAGCATGGCAATGGTAATGGAAAAACCATAGGCGGCCGTCATGCTTTCAGAGGTCCGGAAATAAAGCACTACAAGAAAACAGCCTGTACACAGGATCCAGTTGATGCTGGGTATATAGATCTGGCCGCGTACATCCGTGGGAAACTTCACCGTTACCTTGGGCCAGAAGTTCAGGCTGATGGCTTCGTTGATCAGGGTGAAGCTTCCGCTGATAAGGGCCTGGCTGGCGATGATGGAGGCCGCCGTAGCAATAAAGACGCTTGGTACCAGGAACCAGTGCGGAACAATGGCAAAAAAGGGATTGGCCCCACCCAGACTTTCTCTATGCTGTAACAGTACCCAGGCGCCCTGGCCCAGGTAGTTCAGCACCAGGGTGGTCTTGACAAAGATCCAGCTTATCTGGATATTCTTCCTGCCACAATGTCCCAGGTCGGAATACAGCGCTTCTGCCCCCGTAGTGCAAAGAAATACCGCGCCCAGCAGCCAGAAACCTTTGGGATGGCGGGTCAGCAATTCCCAGCCATAGTGCGGGCTCAGGGCTTTTAATATAATGGGATAATGTATGATCTGGTTAATACCCAGAATGGCCAGCATCGAGAACCAGACGAACATGATCGGCCCGAAGGAGCCTCCCACCACCTTTGTTCCGAAACGCTGGAAGACAAAGAGCAGCAGGATGATGACCATAACCAGTTCTACCACCAGGTTATTACCGGGTACGATGATCTTTTCCATTCCGTGTACGCTGTTGAGCCCTTCGATGGCGGAGGTAACAGAGATGGGCGGGGTGATGATCCCGTCGGCCAGCAGCGTGCCGGCGCCGATGATCGCCGGAAAGACGAGCTTTTTGCCATAGCGGCGTACCAGGGCATAGAGCGAGAATACACCGCCTTCACCTTTATTGTCGGCCTGAAGGGTAATAAATACGTATTTGAAAGTAGTTTGTAGCGTGAGGGTCCAGAATACACAGGAGATGGCGCCGAGCACCAGCTCTTCGGATACTGTTCCTCCTTCATTGAGGATGGTCTGGAAGGTGTAAAGGGGAGAGGTCCCGATGTCCCCGAAAATGATCCCTAAAGTAATGAGTAAGCCGGCGGTGGAGATTTTTTTTGCGTGATGAGAGTCCATGATAGCGCCCAATGTGCAAAAAATGGACCTTTAATGGCAAAACCGCTATGGACAAGGGTTACAGGCTAATCGACCTGCCCACCTACCCTTCCAAAATGAAAAAATGATTTTCATTTTGGAAATTCATCCCGTCCGGCGCGGATCATCGTCCCGTAATCCTGTTTCTTCAGCATGGCATTGACGACCCTCGCGATACGGCTGGCCCGCGTGGGTGCGGTTTTGGCCGATTTGATCCAGTTCCCGAAGTAGTTCTGATGCGACTTGGGCAGGCTTTTAAAGTATTCGAGGGCTTTGGGTTCGTCCGAGAGGCAGTCCAGCAGGTCTTTTGGCGGCTCGATCTTTTTTGTGTCGACTTCCAGCTGGATGGCGAGCTTATCTCCTTTTTGTTTGCGGAGCTTTTTCCGGATGTCGGCCTTCAGCGCCATGATAAAGTCACCTTCACCCATTGGTAGCAGCGCAACCCCGCTGATGGAATGATCATCCAGCTTACCCTTTACCCGGAAAGACTTTTTATTATCCGGCTTTAGCTGTTGCGCGAGGGCAGCCGGAATGCGGATATAGGACCAGCCGGTCTTTTCGCCCATCTCCTGGAATTGCTGGATCGTGGTATTGAAGCGGATCATCGACAGATCTTTAATTAAGTCTTTGTTCTTTTGTTATCTCCCGATATGGTTTTTTGAAAAAGTCATCTACCGTCGAATTGAACAGACCGGCATATACTACCGGTGTGCTATGACCGGAGTTGGGCAGGATCCACAGATAGGAATGCGGAATATTGTCGGCGATGAGCATCGTATGCGCCGGTTTGATGACATCGTGGTCGCCGCCGATGACCAGGCTGGGGCACTGGATCTTGTGCAGGTCGCTCAGCGGGATATGCGGCTGGTCGCAAAGCAGGCGAACCAGCTTGTAGCCTGTTCGCTCCTGCGGTTTCATGTCGGCCCATTTCTTCTCTTTCATCTTTGCATACATGGGTAGGACCATATCCCAGATCTCCTGGAAAACGGCTGTCGAATCTGGCACCAGGTTGGCTCCGGTGACGGCCAGTTTTTTTACTTTCGCGGGATGGCGGACAGCTAGCAGAATGCCATTTATTCCACCGTCACTCCATCCGATGACGTTGGCGGAATCGACATGCAGCTGATCCAGCAGGGCGGCGAGATCGTCTGCCATCATTTCGTAGGTAAGGGAGTCTCCGGGGTCGGCTGACTTGCCCTGGGCGCGGCTATCGGCGATGATCACCTTGTATTTTTGGGAAAAGTAGGGGATGTTGGAGGCGAAGTTCCCAATTGACCCGCCATTGCCATGGATGATCAGCAGCGGCTGTCCCTCACCATAGATCTCGCAATACATTTTGAAGCCGCGGATAGAGTAGTATTTGCCGGCGGCGGGGTTGTTGCCATAGGTAATTTTTCCGGGCTGTGTTCCGGAGGACTGGGCGCGGGCTGGATGCGCGAGCGAGCAGATCGCGGCGCATAGTATGGTGAAGGTAATTAGGTGTTTCATGGGATCAAGATAACAAAAAAAGGCAGGACTTTTGATCCTGCCTTTGCTTTGTAATAGGTTAAGCTCTTTTCTTCTTTTTGAGTGCTTCTTCGATGCCTTTTTTGAGGTTATCGAAGGTGGGCTTCCCGGTGAAAAGCTCGCCATTGATAAAGAAGGCCGGGACATCCCGAACTCCTTTGTCGAGCCCTTCGAGCAGGTCACTACGGACATTCCATCCGTAGGTGGAATTGACCAGGTTATCCAGGAATTTCTTGTTCACGACTCCCACTTCTTTTGCATATTCCCGGAGGCTGATGGCACCTAACCTGCGCCGGTTGGCGAAGATCGCGGTATGCATTTCCCAGAACTTGCCTTCCTGGGCGGCTCCGAGTGAAGCTTCAGCCGCCTTCATCGCATGCTGATGTACTTTTGTCAGCGGAAAATGCCGGTAATTAAACCGCATCCTGCCTTCAAACTGTTTCAGCAGCTTGTCAACGACCTCGTTTACTTTAGCACAGGCCTCGCTTTCATAATCGCCATACTCCATTAACGTTACCGGAGCTTTCGGATCTCCAACGAAAACATCTTTCGTCGGAATGATAACGACTTCTTTTGTTTTCATTTTTATATAACATCCTCCAAACGTTTTGGTTCGGCCAAACTAAGTTTATTTTGTTTTTTCCAGGTGCGGGTGTTCGTTACGGAAGACCACCACACCATCGAATACATCCACCAGAACCGGCACGGTCCGATCAACATCTCCTGACAGGATCTTCTTACTCAGCTGGTTAACAATCTCCTTCTGGATCAGCCTTTTTAAGGGACGGGCGCCGAACTGCGGATCAAAACCGTTCTCGGCCAGGTAGTCCAGGGCATAGTCACTAAACTGTAAGTTGATACCGTTCTTTGCAACCAGGTGTTGCAGGTTTTGCAACTGAATGCGGATAATGCCCTTGATCTCGCTCTTCAGCAAAGGCTGGAAGAGGATGGTTTCGTCTATCCGGTTGAGAAACTCGGGGCGGATAGTCTGTCTCAGCAGGTCCACGACTTCCCGTCTGGTCCTCTCCATGACGGCATCCCTATTCTTTTCGGTGACGTCCTCGAAGTTGGCCTGGATGATCTGGCTACCCATGTTGCTGGTCATGATGATGATGGTGTTCTTAAAATTCACCACCCGGCCTTTGTTATCCGTGAGGCGACCGTCATCCAATACCTGCAGCAGGATGTTGAATACATCCGGGTGTGCCTTTTCGATCTCATCCAGTAAGACGACGCTATAGGGTTTGCGCCTTACTGCTTCGGTCAGTTGACCTCCTTCATCATACCCCACATATCCGGGAGGTGCACCGACAAGCCGGCTTACCGAATGTTTTTCCTGGTATTCGCTCATGTCGATACGGGTTATCATACCCTCGTCATCGAAGAGGTATTCTGCCAGGGCCTTTGCGAGCTCGGTCTTACCGACACCGGTAGTACCAAGGAAGATGAATGACCCGATCGGGCGCCGGGGGTCCTGGAGACCTGCGCGGCTTCTGCGGATAGCGTCGGCCACGGCAGTGATGGCTTCCTCCTGTCCGATCACTCTTTTATGCAGCTCGTCTTCCAGGTTGAGCAACTTTTCCTTTTCGCTCTGGAGCATCTTGCTGACCGGGATCCCGGTGGCCTTGGCAACGGCTTCCGCGATATCTTCCGCATCCACTTCTTCCTTCATCAGCCGGCTGGTGGCGCTGATAGCTGCCAGCTGTCCGGAAAAGTCTTCGACGATCTTTTCCTGTTCCTTTATCTTTCCATAACGGATCTCGGCTACCTGACCATACTGTCCTTCACGTTCGGCCTTTTCTGCGGCCAGCTTCAGGTTCTCGATCTGAGCCTTGGCATTCTGTACTTTTTCTACCAGCTCCTTTTCTTTTTGCCACTTTGCCTTCAGCGTATCACGGTTGACACTAAGATTGCCGATCTCAGAACTGAGCTCGCGCAACTTCTCTTCGTCCCTTTCTCGTTTGATGGCCTCGCGTTCGATCTCCAGCTGTCTGATCTGTCTTTCCAGTTTGTCCAGCTCTTCGGGTTGAGAGTTGATCTCGAGCCGGAGCTTGGCAGCGCTTTCATCGATCAGGTCGATAGCCTTGTCGGGCAGAAAACGATCGGTGATATACCGATGCGAAAGCTCTACTGCCGCGATGATGGCTTCGTCTTTTATTTGAACGTGATGGTGCATTTCATAACGGTCTTTCAATCCCCTCAGGATAGAAATGGCATCATCTACATTGGGTTCGTCTATCAGCACTTTCTGGAACCGTCTTTCCAGCGCCTTATCTTTTTCAAAGAATTTCTGGTATTCATTCAACGTAGTTGCACCTATGGCCCGGAGCTCGCCTCTTGCAAGAGCCGGCTTCAGGATATTGGCGGCATCCATGGCGCCTTCTCCCCCACCCGCTCCGACCAGGGTGTGGATCTCGTCGATAAACAGGACGATCTCTCCATCACTGCCAGCCACTTCCTTTACCACACTCTTCAATCTTTCTTCAAATTCACCTTTGTACTTGGCGCCGGCGATAAGCTGCCCCATATCCAGCGCATAGATGATCTTTGAGCGGAGATTCTCAGGTACGTCACTGTTGACGATACGATGGGCCAGGCCTTCGGCAATGGCTGTTTTACCAACTCCCGGTTCACCCACTAAAATAGGGTTGTTCTTGCTCCGGCGGGAGAGGATATGCAGGGTTCTGCGGATCTCTTCATCACGGCCGATAACAGGATCAAGCTTGCCCTGTCGGGCCAGCTCGTTGAGGTTCTTGGCGTATTTGTTAAGCGCGTTAAAGCTCGATTCCTGGGTCTGTGAATTTACTGTCGACCCTTTCCGGAAATCTTTAATGGCGGCTATCAGTCCTTTTTCGGTGAGTCCTCCATCCTTGAGCAGTTTCGACGAGTCATTATTACCTTGCAACAGCGCCAGCAAAAGGTGCTCGACGCTGACGAATTCGTCCCCGAACTGTTTCAGGTCGGAACCCGCGCGCAGGACTACATTGTTCAAGTCCCGGCTAATGGTCTGGGCCGGCTCGCTGCCACTGATCTTTGGCAGCTTCTGAATGGCTTCGTCCAGCTTGCTTTCCACAAAGGCCACGTTGACATTGTTCTTCTTCAGCAGGAATTCCACCAGCGAATCGTCTCCGGCGAGCAACGCCTTGAGGAGATGTTCCGTATCTATTGCAGAATTGGAACCATCAAAAGCCAGCTGCTGCGCCTTTGCGATAGCTTCCTGTGCTTTTATCGTAAAATTGTTCAGATTCATAGATTTATGGTTTTTCCTTTTTGATTAATATTAGTAAACTTGTGTGGCAAAATCCAAACCAAGGCCTCAATCCAGCTATTATGTCATATAAGATCCAATTAACCTGTCGTCGTTTCCTTTTGTTCATGTCAACCCTGCTATTCTGTCTGTCATTAAGCGCACAGTCCAATTTTGGGGCTGTGGATCAATTATTTAAGCAAAATCAAAAATCATTGGGCAATTTCGTAGCCCTGGCCTGGAAGGACGGGAAGGTCGTTTACCAGAAGCAAGTGGGGACGGATTTTACACCCAAGGCCCCGGCGCCAATAGGTGCAGCAGGCAACTGGATGACAGCTGCCCTGGTAATGACCTTTGTGGACGAGGGAAAATTATCCCTGGATGATAAAGTGACCAAGTTTATCCCGCTCTTTGGAAAATACATGAAAGGATATATTACGATCCGTAATTGCCTGACCAATACCACGGGTGTCCGGGGAGAGGAGGGAGTAAAGGTCCAGCTAAAAAGCAAGTTCGAAAGCCTGGAGGACGAGGTCAACAGCTATGCCTCCAAACACGATATCGTTACCAATCCGGGCACGGAATTCCTTTATACCGGCATCGGGCCGAATATTGTAGCCCGGGTGCTGGAGATCGTCGGGAAAAAACCTTTTGACCGGTTGATGATGGAGCGCGTCATCCGGCCCTGTAAGATGAAATCAACCAGCTTCTCCAGCGAGGATGGTGGTGCCATCAATGCGGCTGGCGGAGCACGGTCTACTGCCAATGATTATATCAACTTCCTGGTCATGCTGCTGGGCAAGGGTACCTTTGAAGGGAAGAAGGTGCTGAGCGAAAAAGCCGTTGCAGAAATGGAAACAGCCCAGTTTGCCAGTCTGCCGGTAAAATATACGGCAAAGGGTCTCCAGAGTGCGCATTTCGGTCTGGGCGCCTTTATCATCGAGTCCAATTCAGCCGGGGCCGCTGCCACCCTGGCTTGTCCCAACGAATATGGCGTCGTGCCTTTCCTGGATAAATGCCGCAACTATGCAGCTATCCTTATCGTGGAGAAACCGGATGAGGAAAAGAAGCCGCTGCTGCAAAGCCTGATGAACCTTATCGGAGAACAAATGGGCGCCTGCAGCGGAAATTAGTTTATTCTTTTTTCACCAGCACTATCCGGCTGTTGTCGGCCTTGTACAGCTGCTCGTAGAATTTTACCAGGTCGCCATACATCGCGGCCGGCCAGCGGCCGCTGTATTTTTCCAGCCGGCGGCTGTAGATGATCTTATTGTTCTCTACATGCACGGTAGCAGTATAACGGCCGAACTTACTGTCGACAACAGTGCCCGGAGTGATCGCTTCCGGCTGATAACCGTCAGGGATCTTTATTTCCGTGCTGTCTACGTCCTCGTATTCATAGGCCGTGACGATATCGTATTTTCTGTTCTCATCCGTATGAAGCCTGCGTCTCGACCGGTTCATGATATTGGGATTGATAAAGATGCGTTTGCCGCTGATCTGCGCATAGTTGGGAGATACCAGGTCGAGGGTTTCGTAGATGCTGGGCATCGCCGACTTTTCTTCGCGGTATTCAAACTTGCTGACATCATAGGTCGGCAGGTCCAGCTCGGACTTGAGGATCTTCATGACCTTGTCTTTTGACAGGTCATTGACCATGGATTCCAGCTCATCCATCTGCTGAGCCCGGTATTGAGTATGGATCACCGCCGTAAGATTTCCTTCGGCGTCGACAGCAGCTTCGGTGACACGGGACTGGAGATTGTCTTTCTCCCTGTATTTTGGGGTCCGCACCAATTTACCTCCCTCTTCGTCGACAAGCAGCACGAAACGATCGGCGGTGAAGCCGCTGAGATAACCTGCGGGCAGCGTTTGACTCGTACATTCCAGCCAGATCGTATCGGCTTTCTGCGGTACGCAAAGAATGACATGATTGAACTGCGAGGACGGAAAATCATCTACCAGGTAGTGCGAGGAAGATCCGGCCTTTACAAGTGTATAATAGGATTTGATACCCGCTTCCCTGAGGAGAGAATACATGTAGTTGGACAGGGCCTTGCAATCCCCATATTTTCGTTCGGCCACATATTTGGCATCGAAGGGCTGCCAGCCGCCAATACCCAGCTGGACGCTGATATAATGCGTATTCTGCTGCATGTACTCGTAGAGGATGCGGATCTTTTCTTTCGGATCACTGACGGCATCGGTCAGCTGATGTACCTTTTGCTTTACTGCATCCGGCAGGACATCCTTTCCGGCCTTCAGCGCATAGACGAATTTTCCAAAATCCTGCCAGGACTTCATATTGCCCTGATACCCTTCCACGGCAAACTCTTCAGGTCCAAGACAGAGCGTTGGTGTGATCTCCATCCAGTTTGGAGCCGCGTATTCGCTTTCCATGGCAGGCAGGTTGGTGATCTCCCAGGTATAGCTGGTCGTTGATTTCTCCGTCTGTTTTATTGGATCTTTTGCGTAGTTGAACGCTTTATACCTGAATTTATAGTCGGCAGGACAGATGACCGTGATCTTGCTGTCCTGTACAGCATAGTGTTCGTCATCCTGAGGGATCCACCGCGGAAAGAACATCGTATAATAATACTTTGTCTCTACTTCGTATTCCACGGTGTAGGGATAGACCTTGTAGTAAAAATTATGCACCTTGATCCGATCATCGGCCATAAGGGTTTCGTCGCCTGTACCGCTGTAATCCGAGATATCCTGTTTTTTAAGGGACCTGATCTTTTTCCCGCCTGCATCATAGAGTGTGCCCGTAATAGATTCTATTTCGTGGAGCTTGTCGTATTGTTCGGTAAGCTCCGCATGTTTGTCTCCTCTTTCATTCAGGATCGTAATGGCATAGTGATGATATTCCCGCGCCCGGCCAATTGCCGTGATCTCGAAGCGGGTCTCATCCAGCCGCAGGACGGCATTGGCATTTGTCTGCAAGGCTCCGGGGATACCGTTGACAGCAAAATCGATCTTGTCTCCGGCACGGGTGGTGAGGGAGGAGGCAGCAAGTAATATGATCAGTCCGTTACTTATTTTCCTCATGCTTTTTTCTTTTTAAAGACGATCTGTTCACTTTCCTTTTTTACGATGAACCCAAAAAATTCCCGCAGGCTATTGTAATCCTCCGGCTTAAAGTTAGCTTTTTTCAACTGTAGCCGCATCCGGAACTGGATCCCGTTGCTGCCGTTGACCACCAGGTATTCGAAAAAACCTTCGTCGTCATTGTAGAGCACCTTGGTGGATTTTGGCAGTTCGTCTACTTCATATCCCTCTGGGATCTCCATGTTCAGGATATAGGTCTCGTCCATGGTGCCGCCCATTTCAACGGGATATACTCTTTCGGCTGCCTTGAAAGGGTTCTCCTTATAACCTTCCGACAACATGGGGTTGAAGTAGAAGACATTTGTTGCCGGATCGGGTGTGATCTGCAGGTCGTAGCCCACTGCCAGCGGCAGGTCGGGCTCTTTCAGTGAATCCAGCTCGAAATTGGAACAACCGATCTCCCCGCTGTAAGCGGTCTGGATGCTTTTTGACAGCTCCTGCTGGCCTTTTTCTTTTACTTTCAGCCGGATGCCGCAGGCTTCATTAAAACCCGGGGTAATCTGTAAATGGCCCAGCAGGCCTTTTCCTTTTTCATCTTTGGTGATGAACACCATGGTCATCTTCTGCTCTTTCATTTCATCGGCGCTCAGGGATATAGCAACCGGCAGATCCGGGTTGATCACACGTGCATAACCGTTGTAACAGCGTTCCGGCAGCTTGCCAAAACCCAGCCATTGCTCGCTGGCATCCAGGTAGTAGCGGGTCGAATCGATGGTAGTACGGCAGACGACATAATTGAACCGGTTGAGCAAGGGGTAGATCGGGTTGGCAAATCCGTGCGAGCGGGTGCTTAGAATAACGGGGTCGGCGTCGATCTTTTCGTGATGAAGGATTGCCGTCAGCAAAAGATTGAGATCGGCCTCATTGCCATTTCTGTTCTTATAGGTCGATTTCAAAGAGCCCGAGGTATACAATGAGCCGTGCGAAGTACAGATGAAATTGTCGCGTACAAAGGCATAGATCTTTTGAGCCTTTTCCAGGTTCGTCTTTGCTCCGCGGAGCATGGTCTTCAGCGAGTCGTCCAGCCAGGAATTGTTCCTGTCCAGGTCGGCGCCGAAGTCTTCGTCTTTTAGCAGACCAAGGCTCAGCCCGGTCCAGTTTCCCATTATATCCTTTGTATAACCCCCTGGAAAATTATACCGGGCAAGCTGAAATTCTATTTTGGCCGTATAATTCCTGAGCGAAGTAGTAAAGGCCTCTTCCTTTAAGGCCGGGACATTCTTCATGACCCAGCGATGGGTAACGACATTATCTTCAAAGGTATAGTGTTCGTCCCTGCCCGATCCGCCCGGGTCAGTCAAATGAAATGTGACCTGCCGGCTATCCGATGTATTGATGGAAAAGGGTAAGAACCCCTGAGCGATGGTAGCATATTGAAAAAAATTGGGGATGTCCACCATGTATTCACTCCACAGACAGGGATATTCTCCCTGGAATTCCCAGGGTTGGAGCTGGAAGAGAAAGGGAGAGGTCTGGGTATAGGTAAACTCTACAATGGCTCCTTCCTTTAATGCCGGAAAGGTGAATTTTTTGTTGATCCAGTTCTTGCTGATCTTGTCGGTAAAGATGGATTTGTCGTCGAGTTTTGTCTCTATTACCTTTCCATTTTCCAGGTTATAGGTAGAGGCCCTCAGCCCTTCGATCTTTTCCGTTTCATTCCCTGCCAGATAGAGGGGGATGGTGACCGTGGCCGCTTCAAAACCGCTGCGACGGAGAATTTTGATCCGCCGGGAATGTTTGAATTCCAGCGTAAACCAACCGCGCGGATTGCCTTCGAAGGCAGATGTGCCATAGTCAGCTATGACGACCGCGCCTGCGCTGGAGTCAGGGCCGGTCAGTGGAATATTGAAATCTTCCCGTGTGATTTTCCCAAATCTTACGGGTAATTTGTCCTGTTTTTTGTCCTGTGCATCACCCGTTGCGTGCAGGAACAGGCAACAGAGGGCTAAAAAGAGACGGTTCTTTTTACGGGTCATTGGAGTGGTTTGGCGGTTGTTATAATAGGAGTTTAGTTTATTTCTTTTTCAGAACGATCTGCTCACTTTTCTTTTTCACGACATAGGCATAGAAATCCCGAAGACTCGCATAGTCGTCGGCCGGGAACCAGGCTTTATTCAGGCGGACCCGGCATCGCAGCTGGATCATGTTGTCCTCTTTTGCGATGAGGTATTCGAAGAGTCCCTGATCCGTGTTGAAGGATACTTTAGCCGACTTTGGCAGTTCATCTACGACATACCCTTCGGGTATCTCCATGGAATAGATGTAGACGTCATCCAATGCATAGGGCATTTCTACAGGGTATTTCCGGTCGGCGGCTTTGAACGGATTGTCCCGGTTGTCACTCCATCCCATCGGGTTGATATAGATCAGGGAAGCTCCAGGCTCCTGGTTCAGATGGAACTCATAATGCACTTTTGCGGGGTTTTCCGGCTGAGACAGACTGTCTACACCTCCGTCGCTGATGGTAAGGTCATCGCCATAGGCCGTCTGTATGTTTTTGAACCAGGCACTCTCGCCTTTAGTAGCTATCCAACGGCGTAAGTTAAAGGATTCCTGGTCGCCCAGTGTTGACTGATATACACCATCCAGCCCTTTATCCGAGCTCGATAACATAACCATCGTGGTTTTCCTTTCCCTTAACGAATCGGCCTCAAAATAAATGGAGGCTGAATCCTCATTGCTGATGATGCGGGCATGACCATTGTAACAATTGCCGGGCAACCGGCCAAAACCCAGGTATGGCTGGGAGGCGTCGAGGTACCAGACCTTGCCGGCCAGATCCAGCCGGACAATGACATAATTGAGCTTCGACAACAACGGGTAAGAGACAAGATTGAAACCGTATTCACGCGTGCTCAGCACAACGGGATCTGCCTGCAAGCCTTTTACACGCAGCATGGCGATAAGCAAAAGATTGATATCGCCTACCGACCCGCTGCTCTTTTTTACCACATCCCGCAGATTTGTCGTTATAGAAAAATTGTTCGCGTTGGTACAGGTAAAGTGACTGCTTACATAATAATAGATCGACCTGGCCTGTTCCAATGCTGAAGCATTGTTTCCACCGGCCTTATCCACCAGATCCGCGAGCCAAAAATTGTCTGCTTCAATCGGAACACCGAAGAACTCTTCACGCAACAATTCGTCTGTTGCATTTTTCCAGTTGTTGGTATGATCAAAGGTTTCCAGTGTATTTCTTGTTTTTGAAAGCTGAAATTCAATTTTGTCGATATAGTTTTCCGGTGTTGTAAGATAGTTTTCAAATCGTAGGGGTGGAATATTCTGCATGGCCCATTGGTGTTCCATCGTATTTGTAGAAACAAAAAGATCCTGGTCCTGTGCGGCTAATGCCCCGGTCTGTGGCTTTTCGGTCACTCTATAACTTTCGCGCCCTTCTTTCCCTTTATCGATGACATAAGCATGTACTCCCTGCCGAATGAAAATATAACCGAGCGTCTGGGGTATCTTAACCTGGTATTCGCTCCAAAGACAGGGGTAGGACTGAGACTGGAACTCCCAGGATGGCAGATTAAAAACATTATCAGAAGTTACCGTATAGGTATATTCTATGATCGAGCCTTCTTTTGCGGCTGGCAGCGTAAATTTTGCTTCGACATATTTGTCGCTGAGACGGGTATTGTAAATATCCTGTTTGTCCAGTTGTATAGCTTTTAACTGTCCGTTCTCGATATTATAGGTGGTAGCAGCGACCCCGGAGAGGGCCTGAACACGTTCGTCCTTCGCATACAGAACTATTCGCTGAGTTGCCAGGTTATCGAGCGATTTTTTATTGATGATCTTTATCCGGGTCTGCCTTTTATACACGTAGGAGAACCAGCCCTTCTTATTTCCCACAAAATGGACAGAGCCGACATCAGCCAGAACAACGGCATCAGTATTCGTATCGATGAGCGGATTAGCCGGAAGTTGAAAATCGGTGGGAGAGACTTTTCCAAACTGCACATTGGATTTGTCCTGTGCAAAACAATAACTTTGTAACAAGCAAACGCATAAGATATTAGCTATCAAAATAATAGGTCTTCGGGCTATCATAAGTAGGTTTCGTTAGGGGATAAACGACCCTAATATAAATAAATTGCTTATAATACAATACCCCCAAGGGACAAAAAAGAAACACTTGTTAAATAACAACCATACATACCTGATCAAAACCTGGAGTCGTGAGCTGGGCTTTGATCATTGCGGCATTGCCCGGGCAGTGCGGCTGGATGATGACGCCAGACGACTGGAGAGCTGGCTGCAAAAGGGGATGAACGGGAGCATGTTGTATATGGAGAATCATTTCGATCTGCGGATAGACCCTTCGAGGCTGGTTCCCGGCGCCAAAAGCGTGATCACTCTCCTGCTCAATTATTTTCCGGATGAGCAGCAGCCATCGGAGGCGCCGCAGATCGCCAAGTATGCTTATGGAGAAGATTATCACGAAGTGATACGGAGCAAGCTAAAGGAATTGCTGGCCAGGATAAAAGCCGGCATCGGCGAGGTGGAAGGACGGGGGTTTGTCGACAGCGCTCCGGTACTGGAGCGGAGCTGGGCTGTACGAAGCGGGCTGGGCTGGGTTGGAAAGAATGGGAATCTGCTGAACAAACAAGCCGGGTCTTTCTTTTTTATTGCCACGCTGATCGTTGATCTGGAGTTGGAATATGACGCTCCTTTTGCCGGGGATTATTGTGGTACCTGCCGCCGGTGTATCGATGCCTGTCCGACGGAAGCCATTTTGCCCAACAAGGTGGTGGATGGCAGCAGGTGTATCTCTTATTTTACGATAGAGCTCAAAGAGATGCTGATCCCCGATGAGATGAAAGGGAAGTTTGACAACTGGGCGTTCGGGTGTGATACCTGTCAGGATGTTTGTCCATGGAACCGCTTTTCAAAGCCGACGGAAGAGATCGCATTCTCGCCTGTGCCGGCTATTTTAAATTTCCGGACCTCGGACTGGGAGGAGCTGACAGAGCAAGGGTTTAAAGAGATCTTTCAAAATTCGCCGGTGAAACGGGCTAAATATGCCGGGTTACGAAGGAATCTTCAATTCCTTCGTAAAGCCGGTGAATAATTATTTTTTCCCGGGGTACACCACCAGGCGGAGGCCTCCGTAGAAGATATGCTGAGGGCCCGATAGCTCGGTATTTAACAAGGGGGTGAGTCCGTATTGGACCTGTGGTCCCAGCTGGACACGAAGACCTCTGACAGGAAGTCCGACCATGAGCGCTGTGGAAATATTGACCTGGGTATGATTCGCCACTCCTCCATCTTTAAAATATACGCCGGATTTTGTGTTGTAGTAAACCGCACTTGACCCCATCAGATAGGATACCGAAAAACCTCCGTTCCAGAACAGCGGCAGCAGGTGGCTGCGATTGATCCTCCATTCAGCGGCTACGGGCAGTTCCAGGAAATAGTATCTGTTCGTGTAGGCCTGTTCGTTACCTGCATTATAATAAGGATAGGACTGGATAGGTGCAACGGCCGAAGACGCCAGCAGGGTGGCCGACGACGGGGTGTAGTTGTCCACCTGCTCTCCCACCCTGACACGGGTAGAATAATAGTTCAGGTTAAGTCCGATGGAAAGGCCCCAGCGGTCAGAGAGTGGTTTGTGAGCGAGCACGCCGGCCCAGAAAGAGACACCGGGCTTGACGGTGGATATGTATTGTTTGCTGGGTCTGGCAGCAGCGTAGGTAACAGTGTTGGACGTGGAGTCCCTGCTGAAGCTGCTGACAGCATTATTTAATGTGACATTGCTGATCTGGACCTGGTGCAGGGAGGAGACGCCTATGCCACCGGCAAAGGCAGCTTCCCAGGGCCTGTGGGGGGACTGCAATGTTTTGATGGCGATGGTGTTTTTTGTGGCCAGCTTGCTGGCATGGACAGCCGTCGCAGCAGTATTTAGATTTGCTAATACAGGATTAAACAAAAAAGGTTGTCTGGTTGCGCTGGAGGATGCGATATTGCTAGGAGTAGCAGTGCTGTTGTTGGTGATGGTAGTAACGTTGTTAGTGGTGGCAGCGACGTTGTTGGAAGCGGCACTGCCGGTTGTTGCAGCGACCAGGCCGCTCTTTGTGACTGGTTCCGTCGTGACTCTGCCTATGCCGGATCCGGACGTGGTGGCAAAGTCATCAGATTGAGCGGGGGGGATGGATTGACCGGCCGGTTGTTTTGTTGTCCTGTTGACGCGATGAGGATTGGAGGCTCCCGCAAAAGGATCCCGGGAATGGGTAGGGCGGGTCCCGGTTCCTGCCGCGGTAAGGGTGGAAGATATAGCGTTGCCTTCACTGGTGTTGGCCCCGGCGGCGGGGTGAGCAGTGTGGGTTGATGTTGTGGCATTATCAGGTGCAGCGGCTACCGTTGCGGGCTCGCCGGCGCCGGGTCTGGAAGAATTTGATGACGCGGCTGTTGTCGGTGCAGGCGCCAGGGCAGATGTGGCTGATGGTGAGGCGGTCGGTGCAGGTGTTGTGGAAGGTGCTGCAGGTGTTGCGGAAG
>Ga0307510_10001021_pt1 | contig 29645 bp, 28 predicted proteins | sample 12_EM_MG_FD_207224 | JGI IMG/M metagenome (GOLD analysis project Ga0307510, IMG submission 207224) | Populus trichocarpa ectomycorrhiza microbial communities from riparian zone in the Pacific Northwest, United States - 12_EM | ecosystem: Host-associated > Plants > Roots > Unclassified | place... | reverse complement strand
TGATGTGGTGGGAGACTTTGTATGACTGCACTGCAGGTGTGTGGTGGCTTCTGCTTGGTTCTTTTCTCATGTATTTATGGATTAAGGATGTGCTTGTGCACTACAGTTACGTGGTTTACTGGGGGGATGATGGTATTCGTGGTTTTAACACCTCTCCTTGCCCAGTTTTACTTGTGGGAAAATCGCGCCTGGTGTTGGTCGCGGTTCAAGGAGCCCCCCGTCTGCTCCCCTTCAACCTTATTCGTATCTTTCCGTCACACCAATTACATCCCCTTCCAGCCTCTACCTATATTACTGCAACACTCCTGTGCGCATACAATTCCTCGCGCTTTCATCGAAATTTCATCCGTGGCTCCTTCCCGTGAGACACCAATGGTCCCTGTACGAGACTCTTGTTGTCCCCGCCATGTTGGTTGTTATCCACTCACATGACTAGCTCTGCTATTACCCCCTTCCCATTTCGTTTTTTTTTTCTTAATTCTCGGACGTTATCAAATTATGGTTAACCCCACCCCTCCCCCCAGTGCTCCGCAGTTGTGCTTTGCCGCACCCACTATCGATCCTATCACTGATAATTAACACAATGACGCAGTGGATGAAAAATCACAATCCTCTGAGAAACGCTGTACCATTCCTGCACGGCAAACTCTATTGCAATAAAAAAGGTAGATAGTACCGTATAGAGTGGGTAGTAACTCAGGTCCGAGGACTGAAGGAAGGGAAACGCTCAAACGGTAAGTAAGCGTCCATATCAACTGGGCCCATCTTTATCATCGGCGGCGGTAGGACTCGGAGATGCCCGGTCCTGGCCGGCACTGGAGCCCCCGGCGGCTGCATCTCGAACGGCGTTTCTATGTCGTCCTTGGTCTCACCAGTGCGCTCTGATAACAATCTAGCGATCTGCCCGTGATTTCGTTGCGATGCGAACCGGAAAGGTGTCTTGTCCACATCGGTCCGGGCATAGGGATCCGCGCCACGCTGCAGCAAGATCACCACAATCTCAACGAATCCATTGTATGCTGCGAGGTGCAACGCAGTCCAGCCGTGATCTCCCGTTTGTGAGTTCACGTCGGCGCCGTGGTCGAGCAATAGCTTCACGACTTCCGCGTATCCACATTCCGCCGCATCGTGCAATGGTGTCCTTCCTGACTTGTTCCGGAAATTCACGTTCGCACTATGTTCGAGGAGTAACACGACAACCGTGATCTGTCCATGATATGATGCATCATGCAACGCAGTAGTTCCATGGTGATCCGGTGTATTGGGATTCGCGCCCTGGTCGAGTAATAACCGGGCGAGTCCATTGGAAGGGTGGCGTGATGCAATTTGTAATAAACTCCTGCCCTCGTTGTCCTTGTAGTTCACGTCGGCGCCATTCTCCAATAGTACCCTTGCGATCTCCAATCTTCCGTTTTTCAACGCAAAAAGTAGTGGTGTTGATTTTACAACCTCGTAATATTCGTTGTCGTGACATTCCGCGTTCGGATCTGCACCATGGTTGAAAAGTGCCCTCATGACCTCGACATCTCCGCGGGACGATGCCATGTACAAGGCAGTCTGACCAAGGTGGCGCCGAGACTCCACGTCGGCACCACGCTCCAGTAGGAGCAGCACAACATCGAGATGTCCTCTCATGACAGCCGCATGCAGCGGAGTCTCGTAATGTCCACCCCGAGCGTTGATATCTTGTGGATATGCATCAAGGAGGCTCTCTGCAAGATCGCAGAAACCACATAGCCCAACGTAATAGAGGGACTGCATCTGGTTGCGTTGGGCAGCAAGAATATCTTCTCTTATTCTTCTCTATATCGTATAGCCAGATCCATACGGACAGATGAGGTTTGTGCCTGTCGAACAGGCGGTCCATACCATCTCGAATATCCGATGATACATCCTCAAACTGCGCATGATCCACCCAGTGCTCCGCCGCGTACAAAGCCAGGGGGAAGCCCGGGATCTTGCTACGGTCCATGTTGTAGTCTAACCGGAGGAGGACACCGAGACACGCCCTGGCGAGATGAGCATGTCCTGGCTTGGGCAGAATGTGGAACTGAGAAACAGATGGCAAAGTCGCAATGCGATCAGAGGTCAAGTACTCTCTCACAGAAAAATGTGAGAACTGTACAACTTTTTCACCTCTGACGCTGACAATAGAAACCAACGTGGTGCAGGCGGAAAGTATGAATTCTTCTGGATCCTCGGGACGCCAACCAGTATTGAACCCCGAAGTCATCTCCCCATCAGGTAGAATTGCAAAAAATTCAGCAAGCTCCTCGACGCGAAGCGGGCGGATGGAAATAACGAGGCACTGGAACAGCCGATACGTATAGTCCCACATCTGTTTATTGATCCCCAGTAAGGTCTTTTCGTACGTCCCATCCAAGGTCTCTGGCAATTCATCCAAAACGCGTCGGATGCTCGGGGGAAAACAGAAACGCAACGTTTCGACCTGGCAATGTACCCATCGGAACCTTCGTGTGGTGTAAGCCGTTTAAATGAAATAAACGCAAAGGCCAAGGCTTACATTCCACCAGCTTTCCTCGTCAGAGTTTCGATTACCAATTGCTTGTCCTCTTCTCGCCACCGCCGCATCCTTGGGTCCGAGTGAACACAGGAGTTGATGTAGTCGATAATATCCTGATTTTGTCCAGCTTGTTCATGAAGTGGTACGCTGTAAACTGCCAAAGGCTCGAGAATATCTCGGATGTCGATCTCGGGCCGGCTGGTGATACAGATATGTACATGTGAAAGCTGTAAGTTAAGAAGGTCTTGCACGATCTTAAGGACCTGTTCTCGTGGTGTAGGGCACCCCGAAGCGTTTGGGCACTCATCGACGCCATCGATAATAAGATAGCGTGCCCCTTGGCTTGGGAGGGTGAGTATACTCTTCAAACATTCCAGGAGCGCGTTTTCGCTGGGTTGGCGAAGGCCATGACCGTGACTTTCAAAGAGGGTAGAGAGAACTTCAGAGGATTTATCAGATTGGCCACCAAGTTGAACGAGTATAGACGACAGCAAGTGGCGGACATCTTGTTTGCCACCATCCCGGAAATCAAAGGAGAAAAAAGAGACTGTGGCCAATCCAGTTTGACACACATTTTGAACCTCTTCGATGGTTGATGAACTAATAGACACGTAAGCACGCCTTGAAGCTAAGGACACGGTGGGTGTGACACCTACGAAAGAACAGTTTTTCCCGAGCCAGCTACGATGGATGTATCAGCAATGGAGAAAGAAATGGAATCGACAAACATACGAAGGCCATGTATCCAAAGAAGACCACCAGACGATTTCCATCGCTCGAAAATACCGCCTTGGGTGAACCACGTGGCAGTTCCACGGTGATGCGCTTTGCGAGCGATGTTGTGGTTGATCCACGGATCAGGAGCAGATAACCAATGTCGAAATTTCCCTTGTAATTGGTCGCCTACCAAATACCTTCAGCTTATACAGTGGACTTCAACTTAGGATGCTACGAACATTCCACCATGTTCATTTTCATCACTAGCTCTTGCATGACGACTATCGGACAAAGGTTGAGAACGATACTCATTCGTACGTGCGAACTAGACGCACCAAGAATTTGTCGGATATCGTCTGTTGATGCCTTCCCATCTACGAGATTTGTGTTTAGTACCACACAAATATTCACAATCAGGTGACACGCACCTTCCATCACTACCTTCATGTTCTTGATCAGGCCATAAACCACCCCGAGCGTCTCTGCACCGGTCATCTTTGACTCCTCTAGGGTGAGTCGATCTAGCCGCTGAAGGACGGATTCGGTGTCTTTCTCTCCCAGTAGTTTCTTAGCAAATGTCTCTGCGGAGACTCAGACCGTGACTTGCCATCAGAAATGAGGCCAAAGACTTACTCAATCGTCCCCGGTTAATTTTTTTCGTCGCAAGAGCAAGCACACCCAACAATTCGACCATGATTTTAATCACCGTTTCAGTCATGGCGCGGGTGGGTGGGATCTCTGTATAAACCTTGAGTCGACACAAGAAATTTTGAATGCACTCGAAGATGTCAACGAGGGTATCATAGCTGTCCACCACATACTTGGCCGTCTAGTAGACGCAAACATTATTACGAACTAGCTTGGGAGGGCGCGAAAGTGGTACGCACGGAGAGAAGAATGCCTATTCCGGAAAATATGATATTCGCAGGAGGGAATACCTATAGGTAAGCGTTATAGTACGTTGGTCATAGAACAAGGTACTGTACGCAGTTGGACTCACAAAACTAGCGGCATCGCTAAGGACCGCGCAGGTCGAGATAGCGTACAACCCATTGACAACGGGTGCGAGCCACTTGATCAACTTGGGATCGCCATTCCTGAGTTCGTCAAAAGCCCGGGATTGTTCTTGGAATATAGCAAGGATCGCGTCCGGAGACTCGCATCTGTCGATTGCGGCCGCTAGCGGGTGGTTGCGGAGATCTTTCCCCGTGCATTTGGTGTATTTGGCTAGGGCCGCGTTGAAGAGGGCGTTGAAGTCAGATGGTGCAGGTGTTGAAACCGATGACATAATGTTAAGGGAAGGACCTTAGAGGTCGTGAGTAGGCGAGTGAGGGTAGAAAGAGGAGGGCGAGGCGAGGATCCTTGGATGCGCCTTATTATATTATACCCACACAGCCTTCGGTATCGTGGCGGTGTTGGTGGTGACCATGGGAAAATGCATTAAGTAACTCCAGGACTTTTCCGGACTCTTCCGGATCTGACAGAAGACCAAATTATCACAACCAAAGTAAAACGCGACAAAATCCCTTATTAACCTAATAAACGCAACATGGAAACCTGCCATAGTAGTGAATGAGAGACTCCAGAATAGCTGGCCACACACTAGTGAGGTTTTTAGTGGGCAGGTGAGCGCTGTAACCCCGGCCTGTAGGGAAGTCCCACACTCCTCCACCAAGGTTCATAAATCGGCATTTTCGTCCTCACCCCGGGCTCCGGCCCAGCCACATCACGTCAAATGGGGCTGTCAGTTGTTAGCTAATTACTGGGAACAAAGCACTTTCCAAACAAAAAAAAAGAATGAGTGCCTACAGTACCCAACACCAGCCCTGGACCCAAATTGAGGGCATCTTCCCTCCTGACCAAATTTCGCCCTTGGCAACGCCGTTTCCTACTCCTCACTAGTGCTATTGAATCGCTCTGGGCCGCTTCTTGGTACATTCCCCATCATTCCAATCATCAGAAGTATTATGCTCGCTCGCTCCCAGCCTTCCCTGTGCCTTAACCCCGTGCCCACATGTAAAATAAGCGCAATTTGAGGCTCCTGGCCGGGTCGTCACACTCAGCTAAAGTTCACCCTCTGCCCATTCATCGCGGAAACAACCCGACTGTAAGCTTATCGCCTTCAACGTTATGAGTAAAAGGGAGAGGGCTTTCTGAGACGTTGCAGGATCTGTTGTAGAGTAGAGTCGGTGTCTACGTGTTGAGTTCGAAGGTTTTGCCCCGAGAGGAGAGAGGGAAAGAGAGGGAAAAAAGGGGGGGAAACACCACGCAAAAGTGGGTGCCCAGGAGACACTTGGCCTCTGGCTTCCGGTGCTGCGCGCGGTTCTATATAGGTTTCGTAGCTACTTACATTCTAGGCTACGACGTGTACTTAACAACAAGAAAAATTATGACAGTTGAGAATGGAGAGGGCAGCAACGCGCGCGTGCTGCCCTGTGGCGTCGGAGGTGTCGGGCGGAGGCTTCGGATGTGTCGGCAACGAGGAAAGAGGCCGATTGCAAGGCCAGCGCGCACGCAGGCCTTACACTGTACAACTGGCAACGAGCAACTTCGGATCAAGGGAGTACAAGCTCCGGCTGCCCACCTTGATGATGGGTCCGTGCCGCAACACACAGGCAATGATGCCATGCGCGCCGCAATGGTGGCCGAGCCTAAGAGAAACCCGATCCAGAGGACCAGAGGGGAACACGAACCGGTGGGCAGACCACAATAAGCGCCGCGTCCAGTTTGACTACTGCAGGACACATACACTGAGGCGGGGCGGTGGTGAATGGGGGCAAGTGATTGTGTATTGAGGCGCTCCGTGGGCGTGGCTGCGATTGCCATGACTCTTCTGCTAAGCTGACGGTGAAAGACCCACTTATGAACGAAAACGCCCACTAGACCACCCTTCTTTCCTCATTATTCGCGCTCTGAGCTGACGATGTCACTACTCGTGCTCAACTGACATCTCTACGTTGTCAAGAATATGCAGAAGAGTATGACGGGCTGCTATTTCTCGTACTGTTTCGCGTGGCACTGTCGCTTCACATGATTGCGCTCCGACAAAGCCGTGGCTGAGGCGATGTCAAAAAGGAAAGGGATAAGATAAGAACCAGGTCACGTGCGAGGTTTTCCCATTATTTCAAATTGCGCACGGGATTCGCCTGACAGGCATGTAACTTAGCATGTTGAACGGAGCGAAACAAAGCCTTGTGAGCCGTTTCTCTGACCCTTCTTTACCCACAACATTTACTGTTGGGAAACGCGATAAGCAAGGCCGAGACAGGCCGGATGCAAATGGGTGAGACAACTTAAGACGAGGGCGATCCGCTCTCAGACAAGGGTCTGAACCCCCAAACATACTGTTTCATCCCTGTGTAGATAAACTGTGAGTTCCGCAGAGAATGTCAGTATCTGAGTACGAGTGGGCGTCCCCACTCCTGCGTTCACGCGTGCATAACCACCTCTATAACACGTAATTTACCCCCTCATCAACCTTCTTTCTCTGCTTACCACTACTGTCGAGTTCATCATGACTCCCTTTTTTCTCCAGAAGGACACAACAAGCGGTGAGCCATTCAGTTTCTTTGACAGCGGACGTGCAGCGCTTCATCTCTTGGCGTCGCCACACAGGTCAAAGATCGGATTCGCGGTTACATTTCTATGACTGCACGCTCAAAGAGACACGACATGCTCCAACCATGCCTTCGCGACGGTACTATGTGCATCGTCAGTACGTCTCGTCTGTGTATGCGCCCGATCTTGTTCAAGGTGCTAGTTTAGCCACCCGAGCCACCCAGCAGGGTGACCCGCGCCCCAAATGACTCGCTCAACCTCGCAATTGCGAACAAGTTGCTTACACGTCATCATGCGTCAAAATGCCGCATCATGGGAAGTGTTTCAAGAAACGCGTGGATGGTGGACATTCCCTCTGATTTCGAACCCTGGATTCGCAGGCGAAGGTGGATTCCGCAGTTTGACAAACTTAGCCAAGCGGCGGGAATTTGAGGCAATGGGTTTTGGGTGCTGGGAATCGCATCAACGCATAGGATCATTATCGATTCACATGCTGACAGACTGGCAGTACTGTGATCACCAATGCGATCTCCGTATTACACGAATTGTTGTCGGCGGAACGGGTTGCTGCACACTGAGACACGCCAAATGAATCAGAAGAGTATCAGGGTTGGAGGGGAGGGGAATGATGACGGTTGTTAATCGACCACAGTGCTGATGTGGGTGCAGAATGCGGCGACCGGGAAGAATGTAAATATATGAGGTGGACTCCACTACATCATACCACGGACGACCGGAGATATCCGCAAGGATGTTATTGGAGCGCGGCGAAGACGTGCATTTTCAGGACGATTGGGGCTGTAGTCCACTTCACCATGCATCGCAGCACCCGTTCAACGATGTTTCCCGGTTATCACTTGACCATGGTGCGAACCCTAACGTGCCTAACGCACCGAATAACGAGGGCGAAACTGCATTGCATGTGGTGTCATTGATAGGACAGAACACGGTCGTCAAGTTACTCCTTGAGTATAGCGCCTGGTACGTCGATGCCCGATGCGAGAACGGACGGACTCCGTGGCACCTTGCAGTTGCATGGAAACACCTAGAAGTCGTGAAGCTGTTGCTCTAGCACGGCGCCGACGTGAACGCGCAGCGGGATGCTCTCTGGACGCCATTACACCGGGCAGTATACCCTCGACATATCGCGGAGCCACTGAACTTTGAAGGTTGATCGTGGGGGTGATAGCTCGCATTGGCATATGCCCAGAGCGCTGTCGCACAACGTGGGTGAGGGGGACGAGAAGTAATAATGGGGGAAATGCGGTATGATGCTTGCGGTGTATGATACCATCTCCGAAGATGTAGATGATCGAAATTACTCGCTCTTCCTCCTTTTTTTCACCGAGTATTATTATTCCCCTGACTTACCGAAACCCTAGTGATATCGGATCCGCAGACGCGTTTCGTAAGTATTATATATTCACCTCTACCAAGCATGATGATGCTCCATGGCTCGTGATCTTCCCGACCCAGAATCCTATTTGGTAGTCTAAAATCAACACGGTGCTACAGTGAATCGTGTCTGACTGCTTGCTACTTACGGACTCGAATCTCTTTACGTATGAGAAACTAATATGCGCGTTGAGGAGTCAAATTTCCAAGGCCAAGGCCATGGGGATTCTGAACTTTGCTAAATGATATACTAATATTGTGGGTAGCCCCGTATACTTCGTTGAGATGTGTAGATAATTCTATCATCTACGAATTGGCCATGCAACGCGTCTTTAGAATTTCAAAAGCATAACTGAAGTCGCCTCCGAAACCCGCACCCTGCTGGGCCAGGGCCATGAGTGTGAACCCTACTCACTCTCCCCTGTGCGCTCCGATATCAAGTTCATGATCTGCGCGCGGATCGCCTCCGGTCCATCCCAGTTAGATGACTTGGCCAACTGGAAGGGTGTCTGTCCCTCTTTGGTCAGGGCATGAGGATCTGCACCACGCTCCAGTAAGACCTTCACAACCTGCAGGTGTTCCCAGTATGTTGCGAGGTGCAACGCAGTCCAGCGCTCGTTAGGTTTCTCGAGTTTTACATTCACGTCGGCGCCGTGGTCGAGCAACAGCTGCACGATTTCCAGGTGTCCAGCTTGCGCTGCACAAAGCAACGGAGTCCATCCTGCCTGGCCCACGTCGCCCCGGCTCTTGACGTTCGCGCCACGCTCGAGGAGTAACTTGGCGATCTCGATATGTCCTTGTAATGACGCTTTATGCAATGCAGTTTGGCCCTGTACATCCGATGCGTTGAGATCCGCGCCGTGGTCGAGCAATAACCGGACAAGGTCGGTGAACCCGCAACGCAATGCAATGTTCAGTGGACTTGTGCAACGATAGCCCTGGTAATTCACGTCTGCACCGTTCCCCAATAGTATCCTTGCAATCTCCATTCTCCCGTTTTTCAACGCCACATGGAGTGGAGTCCATTTTACCCGGGCCCTATCCCGGCTGTCATTCCAGTCATCACATCGCGCGCTCAGATCTGCACCACGGTCGCTTAGTGTCCGCACGACCTCAGTGTATCCACGAGACGATGCCATGTATAATCCAGTCTGACATGCCGTTCCCCCATTCTCCCCGTCGGCACCATGTCCCAGTAGGAGGAGCGCAACGTTTAAATGTCCGTTGTATAAGGCCGCGTTTAACGGAGTCCCGCGAACGCCGCCCCGAGCATTGAGATCTTGTGGGTATGCTGCGAGGAGGCGCTCTGCGAGATCACGAATACCACATAGCGCCGCATAATAGAGTGGGACTGCGTGAGGCCGCTTTGGGTCAGTGGGAGTGATGTCATCGAGATCTAACTTGTCACCTTTGCCATCTTCATCCTCGTTTCTTCGGCTGCCGTATCCGTCCATGTCATATACCCGGACACAGGCCGCAAAGTGTGGCTTATCCCTGTCGAACAGGCGATCGATCCCATCTCGGACATCCAATGATATGTCCTCAAATCGTGCATGACCGACCCAGTGCTCCGCTGCATACCGAGCCAGGGGACAGTTCTGAATATTTGTCCGGTCAGAGGTGAGGCCTAACTGGAAGAGGACGCTGAGACACGCTCTGGCAAGAAGAGTATGTGCTGGCCTGGGGAGAATATGAAAATGGGAAACAGGTGCAGAATTCGTGATACGATCTGAGGTCAAGTATTCTCTCACAGAGAAATGTGAGAATTGAACTACTTTCCTATCATCGAAGTAGTAGGTGTCGGCATCGACAACGGTTACCAATGTGGAACAGGCAGAAAGTATGAATTCTTCTGGGTCCTCGGGGCGCCAACCAATATTGAACCCTGGAGTTGTTTCAGTTTCAGGAAGAACTGCAAAGAGTTCGGAAAGCTCCTTGACATAAAGTGGGCGGATGGATATGACGAGGCACTGGAAAAGCCGATGGGCATAAGTCCGTTTCTCCTCATCAATTTCAAACAAAGTGCGTTCATATGTTTCATCCAATGTCTTAGGCAATTCGCCCAAACGCGTCGGATACTCGGCGGAAAACATCGACGCAGCGTTTCGATCTGGCAGTGGACCCAACGAAACCTCCCAAGCGATTTGAGTTGTCGATAGGAAATAAAGATGGAAGCTATGGCTTACATCCCCCCAGCTTTCGCTGTCAGGGTCTCGATGACCAGCTGTTTGTCTTCTTCTCGCCATCGCTTTGCATTTCTGTCTGAGCGCACAAAATGGTTGATATAGTCGAGAATATCTTGATTTTGTCCAGCTTGTTCATGAAGTGGTAGGTTGTGAGTGGCCAGGGGTTCGAGGATATCTCGGATATCGATCTCAGGACGGCTAGTGATACAAAAATGAACATGTACGAGCTGTATGTTGATTAGAGCTTCCATGACATCCAAAACCTGTTCTCGTGGCGTAGGGTACCCAGAAGAATTCGGACATTCATCAAGGGCGTCTACAACGAGATAGACTGCCCCTTGACCTGGAAGGTCGAGCACCCTCTTCAAGCACTCTTGAAGAGCACCTATGCTGGGCTGGTGGGAGCCATCACCGTGGGTCGAATAGACAGATGAGAGAACTTGAGAGAATGCATCGGATTGATGACAGAGCTGGATAAGAATGGATGAGAGCAGATTGCGCGCATTCTGCTTGTTTTTATCGCGGAAATCACAGTAGAATATTGCGAGAGTGGCCAATCCAGTCCTACACACGTTTTGGATGTCCTCGATAATACTTGAGCTGTCGGTGGTATGAGTACAACGAATGATAAATGGTTGTCATGACACTTACGAAATGATAGTTTTTCCAGAGCCGGCTAAGACGTTTGAAGCTGTAAGTGGTCGAAAAGGATGGGAAGGAGAGACGCGCACGTAGTCCGTTCACCCACAAAAGGGAGCCAGTCAATTTCCATTGCCCGAAGGTTTCGCCTTGGGTAAACCATGTGGCAGTACCACGATGATGGGCTTCGCGAGCGATATTATAATTGGTCCATGGATCTGGTGGAGACAACCAACGTCGAAACTTGTCTCGAAGCTTGTCCCCTATAAAGGTAAACTCAGTTTACACATCTCCAAATGGCAAAATGTTCAGGATACGAACGTTCTTTCTTATTGGCTTTCAGCGCCATTTCTTGCATGAGCACTAATGGACTATGTTAAATGTTGATATGTGTCCACAGACCGGCTGGACACACCAAGGGTCTGGTGGATATCATCGGCTGATGCCTTACCACCTGTCGGGACCACTGTTTCATGCCACAAAGATAATCACACGAGCAATCATGCGCACCTTCCATCACGATCTCCATTTTATTAGCCAGATTATACATAATGTCAAGGGTCTGAGTGACGGCCGCCCTAGACTCCTTGTCGGTGAGTCGATCAAGTCTTTGGAGGACGCCCTCTATTTCTTTGTCGCCTAGAAATTTCTTTCCATATCTCTCTGCCAATAGTTAAACCACGGTGTGAAGACTGTAAAGGACAGACCTACTGAATAGCCCCTGGTTCATTTGCTTAGTTGCGAGAGCGAGAATGGATATCAATTCAGCCATGATTTTAATCAGCACTTCGGCCAGTGCAGGGTCAGGTTTTTCGATTTTGGTATAAATCATAAGCCGTCGAACGAAGCCCTCGACGCATTCGAATATTTCAACAAGGGCGTCGTAACTTGCTTTCACAGAGTCGGGCATCTAGGAAACCCGGAGATCAGAACAGTTAGTGAGGAGAGCGTGGGAAGCTACGCACGGACAGCAGGACACTGATGGCAGAAAAGATCGGTGATGCAGGGGGAAAAACCTACATGGCAACAGGGTCGTAAATGATGACAAGAAAACAAAGTAAGTCTGCGTGACTCACAAGACTAACACCGCTAACTACTGCGCTGAGTGCAGGACTACTCGTGATGGCATACAAGTTGCTGACGAAGGGCCGAAGGCACTTGATCAGTTTGGGATCGCCGTTTCTGAAATCGTCAAACGCGCTGGCTTGTTTCCGGAAAATAGAGAGCATTGATTCTGCGGAATCGCATGCGTCGATCTCGGAGGCGAGTTGGTGGTTGCGGAGGTCCTTCCCAGTTTTCTTGGAGTACTCTGCCAGGGCGGCTTCCAAGATAGCTTGGAAGTTGGAGGATGTAATCGGAGCTGATGACATGATGAGAGAGACGTCAAATGTTGCGAGAGGAAGGAGGAAAGGGAAGGGGGAACTGAGGACGACGATGAGGGCGGAAATTTGTGTTGTCGTCGAAGCCGCGTACCCCTCCGTAGGATATCCCACTAATAGCCCAGCTCATTCCGTCACGGCTTGTCCATCCCCCGGTCCAAGAAAGGGAGGTGGCGTTGCGCTATTAATCAAGCCGTTAACATCCTACCTTGTATCCTTGCGCCGGCGCAATGTGTGCCTAGCTTCGAATCAGAGGCCATCATGATCCCATCACGATTAAAACCGACGACATATAACATTAAGCGCTACGGTGAGGGAGATAATTCTTCCCCATATCCCAGTTCGTATGGATCAGGAAACATCTTCAGTGGCATGAGGGTCGTCACGTTGCTGTCTAGTGAATGTAGAATAGAACCTGGGCAGAAGGTTACTCTAGCCCCTCCACAACTGAAGTACCGCATCAGTCGATCCAAGGGATCGTATACAGGGAATGTTCAAGACAATGTGATGGGGTAAATAGACTTCATTTTATTATCGAATGTGGTGTGAGATTCAATAAAAATTATTTTGTCGAACCCACGATGCACGTGCTATTCACGTGACTCGCGCGTTTCGTCACAAATTTTTCGGCGACGCTCGACGCCAACGCGAAACTCTCCGCTGTTCCTCTCCATTACCCCCTCGCCCCTACCACCGTTGAAAGCATCGTATTCCTTACCTCAATGGCTTCCCTCCTGCGGCGCTTCACCACCTCTGCTTCGGCAGCAAAAACCCTTCTGTGAGCCAATCCCCTGCCTACCCACATCTCATCTTCACCGCAGCTCCCCACTAACTTACAAACCCTCGCGAAACAGGGCGAACGTACTTGTGCGCGCCATACTTTGCGGGTCATCAGTTTAATGCGGAACGCATCCGTATGCTCGTATACGAACGATCTCGTCAAGCTAGTCGCGATACCAGACTCCGGAACGTAGCCCCCAATGCGTTAGCACAATCCCGCCCCTGTGAGTAGAGCCGCCCCACTAATTTTTAAGCTTGCATCGCGCTATACAGAACGCTATGAGAACACCGTACGCCCAATCTTCTATCCACATACTAGAATCGCTTCGCCAAACGCATCGGTAGCTTCCCCTTCGATGGAACTCACTCTTGGAGATTGCCGGACCGACTATTTTAGTTTAGGAAATCCTGGAGTGTTGTGGGGGGAGGTGATCTATTCTACGGAATTGGGTTCACCGGTATGGACGCCCCACTCAGCCAGATACTTGACTTCGATAACTCCCTCGTAGATTCAATCTCATCTTGGCAGTGGTAGCAGGAAGGTGTCACACGCAAATTCAAATGGAACACCAGGCCTCTCACGGGCACGAGATGGCCGTGAGAGGGACGTTTTATGGATCTATCCTGAAACCTCATGTGCGGCGACTGATGGCCAGACCTACGATGGGAGGCAGTTGACAGAGGGCGCAGTTGGACTCTGGAGCGGGCCATTGTCCAGGGAATGTACTGTTACCTGAACATGTTTTGCATTGCGAATACGGCCTAATTTGTGTCTATTGGCTGAGGACATTGTTTCCTGACCTCCGCACTTAGGCTTCCGTCGGTTTCCTTTTCCTGGGTGTCCTTGTTGACCGAATGGCGCCAAAATATCTTTGCGGATATCTAAAAAAAGAGAACGCTAGCCTCCTAATCACCTAGCATGAGAAAGGATTGGAAGCATGCTGCCAGACTTAGTGGGGGACTGCGCGCTCAAAGGGACACAGCATACTCCAACCATCCGTTCGCGACGGTACTGTGTGTATCGTCGGTACGTTTCGCCTGTATGTATGCGCTCGATCTTGTTCACAGGGCTAGTTTAGCCACCCGAGCCGCCCGCGCCCCCAATAACTCGCTCGACCTTACAATTGCGAACGAGTTGCTTACACGTCATCACGCATGTCACGCGTCAAAACGCCGCATCATGGGAACTGTTTCAAGAAACGCGTGGATGGTGGGCATTCCCTCCGATTTCGAACCCTGGAGTCGCGGGCGAAGATGTGTCCCGCAGTTTGACAAAACGCAGTCAGGTGGCGGGAATTTGAGGCAATGGGTTTTGGGTGCTTGGAATCGCATCGAAGCATGGGATCATCGTCGATTCACATGCCGACAGACTGGCAGTACTGTGATCACCAATGCGATCTCCGTATTACATGAATTGTAGTCAGCGGAACGGGTTGCTGCACACTGACACACGCCAAATGGATCAGAAGAGTACCAGGGTTGGAAGGGAGGGGAACGATTGCGGTTGTTAATCGACCGCGGTGCTGATGTGTCATCATAGTGCAGAATGCCGGGACTGGGAAGAATTTCAATATATGAGGTCCATTAGATGTGGCATCCGAGTCATACCACGGAAGGGCGGAGATCGCAAGAACGCTTTTCGCGGCGAAGACGTGCATTTCCAGGACGATCGGGGCTGTAGCCCACTCCAATATACATCGCAGCACCCGTTCAACGATTTGGCCCGGTTATTACTCGACCATGACGCGAATCCCAATGCACCGAATCACGAGGGGGAAACTGCATTGCATGTGGCGTCATTGATAGGACAGAACACGGTCGTCAAGTTACTCCTTGAGTATAGCGCCTAGCACGTCGATGCCTGATGCAAGAACGCACGGACTCCGTTTCACCTTGCAGTTGCATGGAAGCACCTAGAAGTTGCGAAGCTGTTGCTCTACCATGGCGCTGACGTGAAAGCGCAGCGGGATGCTCTCCGGATGGCATTACACCGGGCGGTACACTCTCGACACGTCATAGGGCCACCGAACTTTGAAGTTGACCGCGGGCGTGACTGCTCGCATCGGTATATGCCCAGGGCGCCGTCGCACAACATGGTGAGGGGGACGTGAAGTGATAATGGGAGAAATGCGGCACGGCGCTTGTGGTGAATGCTACCATCCCCTGAAGATATAGATGATCGAAACTACTCGCTCCTCCGCCCCTTTTTTACCAAGTATTATCATTCCCCTGACTTACCAAAACTCCAGTGATATCGGATCCCCGGACGCGTTTCGTAAGTATTATATATTCACCTCTACCAAGTATGATGATGCGTCATTGATGCCCCATGGCTCGTGGTCTTCCCGGCCCGGAATCCTATTTGGTAGTGGAAAATCAACACGATGCTGCAGTGAATCGAAGAGCCCCATATTCTGAGTGAGCGTGACTTTGTGTCTGACTGCGTGCTACTTACGGACTCGACTCGAATCTCTCTAATATGCGCGTTGAAAAGTCAAATTTCCAAGGCCAAGGCCATGAGGATTCTGAACTTTGCTAAATGACATACTAATATTGTGGGAAGTCTCGTATACTTCATTGCGATACGTAGATACTTGCATCATCCTACGAATTGGCCATGCAACGCGTCCGTAGAATTCAAAAGTATAGCTAGAGTCGCCTCCGAAACCTGCACCCTGCTGGACTAGGGCCCTGATTGTGAACCCTACTCGCTCTCCCCGGTGCGCTCCGATATCAATTGCATGATCTCCGCGCGGATCGCCTCCGATCCTTCCCAGGAGGGTAACTTGGCCAATTGAAAGGGTGTCTCTCCCTCTTTGGTCCGGGCATGAGGATCTGCACCACGCTCCAGTAAGACCTTCGCGACCTGCAGACGGCCACAGTATGTTGCGACGTGTAACGCAGTCCAGCCCTCGTTAGGTCCCTCCCCGGTTTTTACTTTCACGTCGGCGCCGTGGTCGAGCAACAGCTGCACGATTTCCAGGTGTCCACGTGCCGCTGCCCAGAGCAACGGAGTCAATCCTGTCACACCATTACTGTCCCGGGATGGGACATCCACGTTCGCGCCACGCTCGAGGAGTAACTTGACGGTCTCGAAATGTCCTTCGCCTGACGCCCCATGCAATGCGATTCGACCCAGTTCATCCGATGCGTTGGGATTGGCGCCGTGGTCGAGCAATAACCGGACAAGGTCGGTGTACCCGCAATGCGATGCAATGTCCAGTGGACTTTTGCAACGATAGCCCCGGTAATTCACGTCTGCGCCATTCTCCAATAATGTCCTTGCAACCTCCAGTCGTCCGTTTTTCGACGCCACATGTAGTGGACTCCATTTTACCCTCTCCCCCCAGTCGCCATCCCAGTCGTCACATTGCGCGCTCACGTCTGCACCGCGGTCGATTAGTGTCCGCACGACCTCAGTGTATCCACGAGACGATGCCATGTATAATCCAGTCTGACACGCCTTTCCCCCATTCTCCCCATCAGCACCATGTTCCAATAGGAGTAAGGCGATGTGTAGATGTCCGTTGTGCAAGGCCGCGTTTAACGGAGCCCCGCGAACGCCACCCTGAGCATGGAGATCTTGTGGGTGTGCCGCGAGGAGGCGCTCTGCGAGATCACGGATACCACATAGCGCCGCGTAATACAGTGGGACAGCGTGAGGCTGCTTAGGGTCAGTGGGAGTGATGTCATCGCGATCAAGCTTGTCATCTTTGCCATCTTTGTTGTCTTTGTTCCAGCTGTCGTAGCCGTCCATGTCATGTACCCGGACCCATGCCGCAAAGTGTGGCTTATTCCTGTCGAATAGGCGTTCTATGCCATCTCGGATATCCGATGATATGTCCTCAAATCGTGCATGACCAACCCAGTGCTCTGCTGCGTACCGAGCCATGGGAAAGCTCTGACTATTTGTCCGGTCAGCGGCGTGGTCTAACTGGAAGAGGACGCTGAGACACGCTCTGGCGAGAAGAGTATGTGCTGGCCTGGGGACAATGTGGAAGTGGGAGACAGGTGCAGAATTCGCGATACGATTTGAGGTCAAGTATTCTCTCACAGAGAAATGTGAGAATTGAACTACTTTCTCATCGTCGTCACCGTCGGCATCGACAATGGTAACCAATGTGGAACAGGCAGAAAGTATGAATTCTTCTGGGTCCTCGGGGCGCCAACCAATATTGAAACCTGAAGTCAATTCCGTATCAGGAAGAACCGCAAAGAGTTCGGAAAGCTCCTTGACATGAAGCGGGCGGATGGATATGACGAGACACTGGAATAGCCGATGGGCATAAGTCCGTTTCTCCGCATCGATTTCCAACAAGGTTCGTTCATAGGTTTCATCCAACGTCTTGGGCAATTCATCCAAAATCCGTCGGATACTCGGCGGGAAACACCGACTGAGAGTCTCGATCTGGCAGTGGACCCAACGAAACCTTCGAATTAATTTGAGTTGTCGATAGGAAATAAACACGAAAGTTATGACTTACATCCCCCTAGCCTTCTCTGTCAGGGTCTCGACGACCAGCTGTTTGTCTTCATCTCGCCATCGCTTCGCATTTCGGTCTGAATGTACAAAATGGTTGATATAGTCGAGAATATCTTGCTTTTGTCCAGCTTGTTCATGAAGTGGCAGGTTGTGAGTCGCCAGAGGTTCGAGGATATCTTTGATATCGACCTCAGGACGGCTGGTGATACAAAAATGAACATGCACGAGCTGCATGTTGATTAGCGCTTCCATGACGTCCAAAACCTGTGCTCGTGGCGTAGGGTACTCGGAAGAATTTGGGCATTCATCAAGGGCGTCTACAACGAGATAGAGTGCGCCTTGACCTGGAAGGTTGAGCATCCTCTTCAAGCCCTCTCGAAGAGCATCAATACTGGGCTGTTGGAAGCCATCATCGTGGGTCGAATAGACAGACGAGAGAACTTGAGAGAATGCATCGGACTGATGACAGAGCTGGATAAGGATGGATGAGAGTAGATTGCGCGCATTCTGCTTGTTTTTATCGCGAAAATCACAATAGAATATTGCGAGAGTGGCCAATCCAGTCTTACACATGTTTTGGATGTCCTCGATAATACTTGAGCTGTCGGTGGTATGAGTACAACGATTAATAAATGGTTGTCATGACGCATACGAAATGATAGTTTTTCCAGAGCCGGCTAAGACGTTTGAAGCTGTCAGTAGTTGAAAAGGATGGGAAGGAGAGACGCGCACGTAGCCCGTTCACCCACAAAAGGGAGCCAGTCAACTTCCATTGCTTGAAGGTTTCGCCTTGGGTAAACCATGTGGCAGTACCACTATGATGTTTTTCGCGAGCGATATTATAATTGGTCCATGGATCTGGTGGAGACAACCAACGTCGAAACTTGTCTCGAAGCTCCTCCCCTATAAAGGTAAACTCAGTTTACATATCTTCAAATGGCAAATGTTCAGGATACGAACGTTCTTTCTTACTGGCTTTCATCGCCATCTCTTGCATGAGAACTAATGGACAATGTTAAATGTTGATATGTGTCCACAGACTGGCTGGACACACCAAGGGTCTGGTGGATATCATCGGTCGATGTCTTACCACCTGTCGGACAACTGTTTCCTACCACAAACATAATCACACGAGTAATCATGCGTACCTTCCATCACGATCTCCATTTTATTAGCCAGATTATATACAACGTCAAGAGTCTGAGTGACGGCTGCCTTAGACTCCTTGTCGGTGAGTCGATCGAGTCTTTGGAGGACGCCCTCTATTTCTTTGTCGCCTAGAAATTTCTTTCCATATCTCTCTGCCAATAGTTAAACCACCGTGTGAAGACTGTAAAGGACAGACCTACTGAACAGCCCCTGGTTCATTTGCTTTGTTGCGAGAGCGAGAATGGACATCAATTCAGCCATGATTTTAATCAGCACTTCGGCCAGTGCAGGGTCAGGTTTTTCGATTTTGGTATAAATCATAAGCCGTCGAACGAAGCTGTCGACGCATTCGAATATTTCAACCAGGGCGTCATAACTTGCTTTCACAGAGTCGGGCATCTAGGAATCCTGGAGATCAGGACAGTTAGTGGAGAGGGCGTGGGAAGATACGCACGGACAGCAGGACACTGATAGCAGAAAAAATTGGTGATGCAGGGGGAAAAACCTACATGGCAACAGGATTGTAAATGATGACCAGAAAACAAAGTAAGTCTGCGTGACCCACAAGACTAACACCGCTAACGACTGCGCTGAGTGCAGGACTACTCGTGATGGCATACAAGTTGCTGACGAAGGGTCGAAGGCACTTGATCAGTTTGGGATCGCCGTTTCTGAAATCGTCAAACGCGCTGGCTTGTTTCCGGAAAATAGAGAGCATTGATTCTGCGGAATCGCATGCTTCGATCTCGGAGGCGAGTTGGTGGTTGCGGAGGTCCTTCCCAGTTTTCTTGGAGTACTCTGCCAGGGCGGCTTCCAAGATAGCTTGGAAGTTGTTGGAGGAAGTAATCGGAGTGGATGACATGGTGTTATGATGAGAGAGACGTTAAATGTTGCGAGAGGAAGGAGGAAAGGGAAGGGGGGACTGAGGATGAAGATGAGGGCGGAAATTTGTGTCGTCGTCGAAGCCGCGTACCGCTCCGTGGGATAGCTCAATAATAGCCCAGCTCATCCAGTCACGGCTTTTCCATCCCCCGGTCCGAGAAGGGGATGTGGCGTTGCGCCATTCACCAAGCCGTTAACATCCTACCTTGTATCGTACTATCGTTGCGCCGGCGCAATGTGTCCCTAGCTCTAAATCAGAGGCCATCATGATGCCATCGCGATTAAAACCGACGATATCCAGCACTAAGCGCCACGGTGAGGAAGATACTTCTTCCCCATATCCCCGTTCGTATGGATCGGGAAACATCTTCACTGGCATGAGGGTCGTCACGTTGCTGTCTGGTGGGTGTAGTGTAGAATCTAGGCAAAAGGTTACTCTAGCTCCGTAAATAGACTTCATTTTGTTGAATTGTGTTGATTCGAAAATTTTTGTGATGTCATTGTCGTGCCCACATGCACGTGCATTTCACGTGACTCGCGCGTTTCGTCTCAAATTTTTCGGCGACGCTCGACTGCAACGCGGACCCTGTCACAGGCTCGCCTCTACCACCGTTGAAAGCGTCGTATTCTTTACCCTAATGGCTTCCTTCCTGCGGCGCTTCACTACCTCTGCTTCGGCAGCAAAAACGCCTCTGTGAGCCAATCCCCTGCTTTCCCACATCTCATCATCTTCGCCGCAGCTCCCTTACTGACTTTACAAACCCTCGTGAAACAGGGCGAACGTATTTGTGCGCACCATAATTCTCGTCTTGCATTACGTTTGTTGATGCGGTCCATGTTTTTTGATGCAGTTCAACGTGGCGATCAACTCGAAACCGGCTGGCCGGATCGTAATCCGCTTGTTCGATGACGTGGTACCACGGACGGCGCAGAACTTCCGCGAGCTCGCGACGGGACAACACGGATTTGGCTATGCGGAGAGCTCTTTTCATCGCATCATCCCCAACGTACGTTTTAGGCCTTCCCCATCCCCCACCCTCTTTTTTTTTGCTTCGAAGTTTTTTTGATCGGTTGTGGCATGACGCCGTAACAGTTCATGCTGCAAGGTGGTGATTTCACGCGACACAACGGAACAGGCGGACGCTCGATTTATGGTGAACAGTTTAAGGGTGCGTCACACTTGAAGGATTCTAGCTCTATAAGGGCTTCACGGGTTTGTTTTCGTAGACGAGAACTTCAAGCTAAAGCACGATAGGGAAGGACTACTCTCCATGGCCAATGCTGGTCCCAACACGAATGGTTCGCAGGTATGCTTTGGGGTTGTCAGTCCATGGATATGAAACGCTGAGCGAGGGTCACGCGCGACCAGTTTTTCATCACGACGAAGGTTACGTCGTGGCTGGATGGTCGGCATGTCGTGTTTGGGGAAGTGGTTGAAGGCATAGATGTCGTAAAAGTCATCGAGGCCGTCGGAACGGAATCTGGCGCGCCTAAGCAAAAGGTGGTGATCACATCCTCGGGCGTAGTATCCTGATTCCCGAAGATCACCCATATAGTATGTCGGCACGTTACTTGTACGTGACCATACGTCGGTGATACAGTGCATTTACTTTATCGAGATGTCTAAACGTGACAAATTCAGACGGAAGGTGATGAGGATGAATATGGTGGGGTGAACGTTCCCCGAAGGAACGGACCTAGAACTTCTGCAACTGCACAGTAAACTGACTTCTTGATAACCTCATCGTTTAGGCTAAACAGAATAAGCTATCGTATACAATATGTAGATCGTGTCTGCGACAATCCGTGACGTTTGGTGCTTAATTTTAACTTGAGACGCACGGCATTCATGCTCGTCGTGGCTAGTCCAACATTGACATGGTTGATGTGAAGAGACAGCGAAAGAAATAAAGGGGTTCCTTGGACGTGGAGCTATAAGTATCGCGTAGATATGTCGGTGGTACTGTATTGTTTCGTTGCCCTCCACGGAGTAGTTCATTTTCGTGAATCCGGGTGAATACTACTCCATCGATCATAACACGTGAACTGAAGCATACTCAATACGGTCCTCGCCGCCCCAAAAATGAAAAACCGGAACACGGGTCGAGACACCACTCTGGCACTCTCTGGATATACAGACATAAACATACTGTGGAATAAGGACCGGAATGCTTATCCCTATAGGTGCTGTTGCTCGAATACGAAGACGAGAAAGAAACAAAAGACGGGGATATGATCCGCATTTTGGTTGTGGGTGACAGTAGACGCTCAACAACGTGTGGTGGACGGGTCCAGATTAGATCCGAGGGAATGAATACTCGACCCCAATCCTCAAAAAGGTAACGAGGACAGAAACGCATTGCACCCGTCACCCCACATTCCTTCTCCTCCCGTTCATCCCCGCAATGCAGCACCACCCAAGCGCGCCAGCGAAAGCAGCCACAGAAATCCCTCTCGAGAAAGTCCCGCCCCTCTACGGCGGGCGCCGCGCCGCCCTCAGCCTGAACGTGATCGTCGTCGGCGCAGGAATCGGCGGGCTCGCGGCGGCGCACACGCTCGCGCACGCCGGGCACCGCGTCACGCTGCTCGAGTCTGCACGCGAGCTGGGCGACGTCGGCGCGGGGATCCAAGTCTCGCCCAACGCGACGCGCCTCCTGCTCCGCTGGGGGCTCGGCCCCTCGCTGCGCGCGAACGGCGTCGAGCCCGCCGCGATCGTCTTTCGCCGGTACGACACGGGCGTGCGCGTGGGCTACACGCGCTGGGGAAACCGCATGGCCCGCGATCACGGCGCCCCTTACTACCACATCCATCGCGCGGACTACCACGCCATGCTCCATCGCCTCGCCCGCTCCGCACCCGGCGTGCGCATCCGCCTCGGCGCCGCCGTTCGCAGCGTTCAGCCCGATCCTTCCGTCGTGGGGGGCCCGAGCGTCACGCTCGCGTGTGGCGAGGTGCTGTATGCGGATCTTATCGTCGGTGCGGACGGCGTCAAGAGCACGTTGCAGAAGGCCGTCACTGGTCTCGACGACAGACCCACGCCGACGGGCGACGCTGCCTATCGCGCAGTCGTGTGCACCGATCTCATGCTCGAGGATCCCGAGCTCCGTCCGTTTGTGGAGACTCCCGAGATGACCGCCTGGATGGCGCCGGGCCGCCACCTGATGGCCTATTGCATCGTGAGTCGCGACCACCGAAGCACCCCTTTTTCGGTAACGAACATGTTGGTCATCAGCGAGCGAAGAAAGAGTACAACCTCGTGTTGCTCCATCCAGACGACGGATCCGTAGAGTCGTGGACAGAAGAGGGCAGCGGTGACAAGATGCGTGCCGATTTTGCGGACTTTGAGCCACGGTACGTAACGCCCTTCGGGCTCGGTCGACCGCCAAGTCACAGCAGCGCATCATGATGGGAGCCCCGTCTGAAACCGCCCTCTGTCCACAGCGTCCAGAAGCTCCTCTCGTTTGTCAAGTCGACGTTAAAGTGGCGTCTCATGGACCGAAAACCCTTGCAGAACTGGGTTCACCCGAAGGGACGCCTGGTGCTCTTGGGAGACGCATGTCATCCGATGCTAGTACGTGTCTGTCCTCCGTCCCCTTAGCGCCATTAGCGAACTGCGACCCGGCGGCATGTGCTGATCCTCTCACAGCCCTACCGTGCTCAAGGCGCCGCGATCGCAGTCGAAGACGCAGCGGTCCTCGGCGCGATACTCTCGCACGTCTCGTCACTCTCGCAAGTCCCCGCCCTTCTCCAAGCCTACCAAGACCTTCGGTACGTACCCATCCGCTTCTCCTCCTCGCACAAACCACTCACTCAAAAAAAAAAAAAAGGTTACCGCGCGCGACGGCAACGCAAGAGTCCTCCCGGCTGAACCAAAAGATCTTCCACCTGCCCGACGGACCCGCGCAGCGCGCGCGCGACGACGCGATGCGCACCGCGATGGCGGCCGAGCTCGAGGACAAGTCCATTCCGGACGGGAACCCGAACCAGTGGGCGGACCGCACGAAGAGCCAGGTCCAGTTTGACTACGACGCGTACGCGGAGGTCGAGCGGTGGTGGATGAGCGGCGGAAGACGTGCGCGTATCGAGGCGCTCGCTGCCAGCGGTCCTCGTTTCTCCGACAGGGGAGGCCGTGCCGAGATGATGGTGAAGGCCCGGTTATGAACGAAAAGGGTCCTCATTCACCCCCCAACTTTATTCTTTCCTTCTTCCTCCCGCGGTCATCCCTCGACTCCGCGGCCACAGTTTCAAGCAAGATATTGTCGATACCAAAGCTCACGTGGAGCGTGCCCATTCTGTACGATTACGATCTATACGTTTACCCAAAGGACAGCTAGTCACCGCCATTCAACCTCTCTTTGAGAGAATTTATGTATCATCAGATTGTGTATATATGGTGCGAATAAATGCCAACTGTTACCCATACAATTTTATCGTACACGTCGTCTTGGGCTTTGCTCACGTCAAAAGCACGACGCACAAGACACGATAAGCGACACCCCAAAATTTGGTGATCATCAATCACTTCACGAGCCACTGACAGGCGTTCAGTAGGTTCGGAACCAACCAGTTTGCTCACACGTGTCGGCTCTTCTATAAGCATACCAATTGAAGACCTTCGGTGTGCATTTAGCCTTCCTTCCTTTGCAAAAACCCACTTCTGGCCCACGCCCGAAAAAAGGTCACCGCGCGCAACGATGACGCAAGGATCCGCTCGCCTGAACCAGAATATCTTCCATCTTCCCGACAGGTCCGGGCAGCGCACGCGCGACGATAGGGTGCGCGCTGGTATGGCGGCCAAACTCGATAGCAAGCAGACCCCGGATGGGAACCCCGAATTGGTGGGCGGGCCGGACGAAGAGCAGGTTTCAGTTTGACGACGACGCGTATGACGAGGTCGAGCGGTGGTGGACGGGTAGCGGGCAAGAGCGCATCGAGGCACTAGGTGGGAGAAGTGGCTGAAATTGTGGCCGTGATTCTTCTGCAGAGGTGGTGGTGAAGGACTCACTATGAACGAGAGCATCCCCCCTCGCCACTCCTCCCCGTCAATCGCTCCACCCCTACGCGCATCCCTCACCTCCGTGAATCACAGTTTGGAGTATCGTGTCGTCGAAACCAATGCCCACATTAAGCATGCCTATTGCATGGTTATGGACTATACTTTCAACCAACGGACAGCCAGTCATCGTCATCCAACCTGCCATTTTTTGTAGTAATTTTGTATCGATAGATTGCCTACAGGGTGTGAATTTAAGACAAAAGTCATACATACAATCCTAGCGTAGGTCTTACCTTCGTGGGGACCACGGCTTTCAGTTGTTCTTGTCGTGTCTACAGTATTTTGAACGGAGTGTGACACGCTGAATCGCTTGGCGCCGCGAAAGTAACGATCCGTGCAACATGCTTATCACTTCGCGAGTTGGGTGTTCACATGGGAACTCGGAAAATGCGATTGGCGTTGAGAGTCGATTTTGGTATGTTCGGTGCATTGGGGTAACCGTCAATTGACCAACAACAGCATGTGTAGCGTGACCCCAAACTGTGGCTTTCGAAGTTTGAAGTAGACCCACAGACCTGAATGCAGACCGTGACTGGACCAAACCAATGCTATTTCCAAACTAGGATGCCAGCTGTCTTGTTTGTGGTGGGAGGATCGTGGCTCATGATTTTGACTCCCATGCAGTCTATGCTATGCACATCGAGGTGTTCTACTGATAGTCGGGGGTCCTGTTCAAGGTCCTGTTGACGCGTTGACTGGTCACCGTGTGACAAAAGCGCGATGTCACACGAAAAGTTACTTTTTTTTTCCCCCAAGGCGATGACGTTCTCAAATGGCAACGCATAAGACCCCTTCCCGAGTTGTAACGGTTTACTGCAAGCCAGAGCCTGAGGTTTGCCTCGGCAATGCCTCCCGCAGACTTTCTAGCCATTCCCGCGTAAGACCTTTATATGACCATCACAGGAAAATCATTGGGAAAATCAACATTAAGACATGCCCACCGCACCGCAGCTTCGGTTCACGGGCAGATGAAAAGCCTCTTGGTATGTTAGTGGCACGCCGACCTTGCTACCGAACTTTGCGTCTTGCTCGAATTATGTGCTCGCTCATTGGGAATCGTTGTGCAAGCAGAGCCAGACTTTCGCTTGCGATGTGCTCGCAGCGTGGCCCAACCCAATTTAGTGCGGTTCTCTTGATCAATGGGAGCGACAGACCCACTCTCAGGGTTGTTTTATGGCGGTACCTGATTTGAGACCGGGTTCGTTGTGCCATGGATAGCTTCCTAGTATCCGACACCGTGACCGCACCATGAGCACAGGTATCTGCACAGCCAGTGACCCAACCAACAAGATACACAGCAGTGAGGTGGCGGAAATATGACGTGGATTCACATAGCTTATCCCAGAAGAAAGCCCGGAATGTCTCAGGGCTGTATTTGATGTCCCACGGTGATACAGGTTCAACCATCGCCGCAAGCCCCGTGACCGGGCACTGCCCTGTCACATGGTGAATGAGTACTGCGTAGGGCTGCGCCAAAAGTCTCCCTCCTTACCTTCCACCTTCCACCTTCCACCTTCCGCCCGCAACGCGCGACCGTCATCTCTCGTATCGACATGTCCTCAACAGCGAATACCACCACCACTTCCCCCAATTTCGAAGCCCTCTTCGGCGCTGCCTTAGACAAGTACACCGAACGAACCGGCCAAGATCTCCGCAATGGCCCAGTGGCTGCCATCATCGATAGATGCGGGTCTCCGGATTCGATTCTCGCTGTATTCCAAGAGCAATCCCTCGCGTTCGACAGATTCAGGAATGGCGATCCCAAATTGTTCAAGTGGCTCGCACCGGTTGTCAATCGACTCCATGCCATCTCGACCAACGCGGCCCTCAGCGCCGGCGCTAGTCTCGTAAGCACGACGTAGTTCCGTATTCTATTTCCGGCCTGTCTCAACCCTGCCTTCAGGCGTTCTCTCCTGCAAATGTTATTTTTTCTGCAATTGGCGTTCTTCTCTCCGTACGTGTTACTCGGGTCTATTCCTACTCTCTCTAGCTGGTCGTAATGGTGTCTGCGTTTGCTAGACTGCCAAGTACGTGAGGGAAAGCTATGATGCTCTTGTGGATATTTTCGAATGCATCGAAAACTTCCTGAGCCGACTTGCGATTTATACGGAGATCCAACCCACTCCCGCATTGACCGAGACGGTAATTAAAATACTGGTCGAATTGTTGGGTGTACTGGCCCTCGCGACGAAACAAATAAACCAGGGAAGACTTAGTACGTCTTGCGGCATCCTTTATGACGTCAACTGATGGTCTGCCTCACCATAGAGAAATATGCAAAAAAGCTACTAGGAGAGAAAGATATCGAATCAGTTCTTCAGCGTCTGGATCGACTCACTCTTGAGGAGTCGAAGATGACCGTTGCGCAGACGCTCGATGTGGTTCACGGTCTGGTGAAGAACATGGAGGTGGTAATGGAAGGTGCGTATCACCCACGCTTATGAATAGACATGCCGTACGACTCGTGAATTTGGTAGATGGGAAGGCATCAACAGACGATATCCGACAAACTCTTGGTGCGTCTTGGAGGGCCACACTAATGAGTATCATTGACCTTGTTTGCTAGTTCTCATGCAAGAGCTAGTGATGAGAGTAAAGAAGATGGAACGTTCGTGCCCTTCCCCTCCTCCTGGATAGGTATTGTGCTTCTGGATATATAAGCTAACCGTCACGGCATAGGTGACCAGTTACAAGAGAACGTCCGGCGCTGGTTGTCTGCACCGGATCCATGGACGAATCATAACATCGCTCGGAAAGCACATCACCTTGGCACCTCCACATGGTTTACTCAAGGTGAAGTCTTCATGAAATGGGATTCGACGGGCTGTCTCTTATGGATCCATGGCCTTCGTATGTGAATTGTCTCCCAATACTTTCCCCTTTCTGATATATTTTTTTGTCGTAGCTGGCTCAGGAAAAACGGTCCTTTTGTACGTACTACCATACACATTCCTTTAAGATGTACTCATGTTATCTACAAGGTCATCTATCATCGAATGCGTTCACGATATGAGTCAAATGGGATTGGCCACAATTTCCTTTTTCTATTTCGATTTCCGGGATGGTGGGAAGCAGGATGTCCGTCACCTACTGACATCCATTCTCATTCAGCTTTGCGACCAATCTGACAACTACTCTGAAATTCTCTCTACCCTCTTCATGAACCACAGTCGTGGCTCACGCCAACCCAGCGAGGATGCGCTCATGGGATGCTTGAAGAACATGCTCAAACTCCCGGGGCAAGGCGCGCTCTATATCATTATAGATGCCCTTGATGAGAGCCCGAACTCTTCGGGGTTAACGTCCCCACGAGCAGAAGTTCTCATGACTGTGCAAAAGCTCGTTGAATTGAGCCTACCACATGTACATTTCTGCATAACTAGTCGACCCGAGATAGACATCCGAGATAATCTTGAGCCCTTGTCGACCCACAGTGTCTCCCTTCAGAACCAAGACGGACAAAGACAGGATATTGTTGACTACATCACCTCAGTGGTTCGTTCACACCAAGAAATGCGGAGATGGCGAGAAGAGGATAAAACGCTGGTGATCGATACGCTGATAGAAAGGGCTGGCGGGATGTATGTTATAACCCGCTAATAGCGTATTTCTTGCTCAAATCTGATGCCCAGGTTCCGTTGGATCTACTGCCAGCTCGAAACACTCAGTCGCTGCTTCCCTCCGAGCATTCGCCGTGCCTTAGATGAACTACCCGTCACCTTGGACGAAACGTACGAACGTGCCTTGAAGGAGATCGACAAGGGAAAAAGAGATTATGCCAACCGTCTATTTCACTGCCTGGTCGTATCCATCCGTCCACTTCGCGTCGAGGAGCTAGCCGAGCTTTTTGCGATTATTCCCAAAGCGGATTCGACACCAGAGTTCAATATTGGTTGGCGCCCCCAGGACCCCGAAGAGTTCATTCTTTCCACCTGTACTACATTGGTCTCTATTGTCAAAATCGACGGAGAAAGGGTCATACAATTCTCACATTTCTCTGTGAGAGAATATTTGACCTCCGGTCGTATTGCGGACGCGGCACACGTTTCACACTTCCACATTCTCCCTCAATTGGCACATACTCTTCTCGCTAGAGCGTGCCTCAGCGTCCTCTTTCAGTTAGACTTTAGCATTGATGAGACCAAGATTCAGAACTTCCCCTTGGCTCTGTATGCGGCGAGACATTGGATCGATCATGCCCGGTATGGGGATGTGGCATCGGATATCCAAGACGAGATGGATTGCCTATTTGACCGGACCAAACCATACTTTTCTGTGTGGATCTGGTTACATGATGTGGAGGACAGTTTGATACAATACGAACGTTCTCCACACCCGACGCAGCCAGATGAAGTCCCTCTGTACTATGCTGCGCTGTGTGGTTTCCATGACCTTTCCGAGCGCCTCCTTGATGCGCACCCAGGAGATGTCAACGCTCGAGGCGGATATTACGAGACCCCGTTACAAGTGGCCCTCTACAGGGGATATCTGAGTATCGTGCTACTCTTATTGGAGCGTGATGCCGATCCGGAGTGTCGAGACCACAATGGTCAGACTGCGCTATACATGGCGTCGTCGAATGGATATTCCGAGGTCGTGAGGTCGCTAATCGACCACGGTGCAGATTTGAACACGCTGTGCGAGGACAATAATAATTTGCAACACGTGAGCTGGACTCCGCTACAGGTGGCTATTCATAAGGGTCATCTGGATATTGCGCTACTCTTACTGGAGCGTGGTGCCGACCCGGATTCTCGATTCCACGGAGATCAGACTGCACTCTACATGGCGTCGTCGCGTGGATATTCCGAGGTCGTGGGATCGCTAATCGACCGCGGTGCAGATCTGAACTCGCAGTGCCTGGACAACAATAATACGCAAGACGTGAGGTGGACCC
>Ga0307510_10001020_pt1 | contig 29650 bp, 18 predicted proteins | sample 12_EM_MG_FD_207224 | JGI IMG/M metagenome (GOLD analysis project Ga0307510, IMG submission 207224) | Populus trichocarpa ectomycorrhiza microbial communities from riparian zone in the Pacific Northwest, United States - 12_EM | ecosystem: Host-associated > Plants > Roots > Unclassified | place... | reverse complement strand
AATATAAATAATATATATATATATATATATATATATATATATATTATTTATATTTTTTTATATTTATGAATTATGTTTCTGATTATAAACTTATTTATATGCTTGAAGTCTCAATAATCAAGAAATTAAACTATTTAAAGAAAATACTAATCTAATAAAAATCTAATATTCTAATTAAACAAAGATTTTAATAAACTAATATTTTTCATCAACAATTCCAATTAACTATGATTTTTTTTTAATTAATATTAAAATTCTTACAAACTCTAAATCCTAGTTGTTTTTTATTTGTGAAATGAAAATCTGCTTTTCTTCTACTCTTAAGTCTCAAATTATTTATTTTTCTCTGCAAGTTCTAGTCTTTCAGGTTCTGCAGATTTAACAGTACATATTTTCTTAGTGAGTCTTGGTCAGCCTTGGTGATCTTGCTTGTTCATTAGCAAGAGATTAATTCTGTCAAGATTCTAACAGAGACGACAACCTTCCAATGAACCATTTTTATTACTTCCATGAAGTTTCGAGTTTTACACATTTTTCCAGAGAGTATAAAGGATGAATACATGATTTTTAATACCTTTTATAAGACATTTATCATTGAAATAGAACCTGCTTTAATTTAATTTCCCCTTTCCCTTCATTAAACAAAAAACTTATCTGAAATAGAAATTAGCTAAACTCACTTTTCATGCATCAAACCCGCGTTTTGGAAATTCTACTGGCACAGTTAATTGGCCGACGATGGGATGCCTTTAAATTAGGCCTAGAAAATTTTATTTTTTTTCAGTTTTAGTTTATTTTTCCTTTTTAATTTTGGAATTTAACACTTTTATTTTTTCTATCTAATTGGGATCTTGATGTACTTTCTTGTAATGGTCGGTTCTATACTTATTTAAACAGTAATAGTCCTTTTGTTCAGGGGATTTTTTTGGCAGAATAGAACCGCTAGGGTTCTTGTTTGACCCTTCTCGCGATTTCTTGTTATCTTCTTGTTCTTTGATTCGTAATCTAAATAAAAGTTATGCCTCTTCACCAAAACTGAATCAACACTCCAGACATATTATGGAAATTAAACAAAAGGTGATTTTTACTATTTACCATAGCAAGACTTTTCAACCACCCATTTATGGGAGTAGTTTCCTGTCATTCTGCTTGGGGACGATCCCTTTCAATACAACAGTCAAAGACCGGTAGGAGCATTCATTAAGAAATCAACACACATTTACTTGGAAAAAGTAGAATGAATCCTCGAGTAGACAATGTCTATCCACAAATCTACAAAATGCCCTCCAACTATACAAGTTGTTTCGATTTTGCTACAAAATAATTTTTTGCATCAATTTTACTCTCAAACCTCTAAAAAATCTTGATAAAAAACTTCCATCTATTTTAAAGGTTTGTCATTCATATTTTCATCCACCTTTAAAAATTATCAATTAAGAACTTTCGTCTGTTTTTAAAGTTTTTCATCAATATTTTCATCTAAATTATATTTTTATTGTAAGAAACAACGTCATTTTATAAGAAATTTAACATTTTCCGTGTTACGTGATTCATATAAAAGTTCCCAGTTGAGAAATCAAGATTTGAGAATAAAATGGTTACAAACGATGAATTGAATTAGTTAAAGAACAGTCCACCGTTGTACAGTGTTGGAAAAGTCTTGCCTGAAATTTAACCCAGTTTAAGGTTCAGTTTCTGAAAATATCATCATGCATACAGCTGTAAGAATTAACAGGATCCTGATGAAGTGACATTGAAGGGAAGTGAAATGGAAACAGGTTAATTACGACTTCAGCACTCTCATTTCTGAATTTGAAAAGTCTTCTACGTTGAACATGATAGAAAATGAGCGGTCTAAACGTTTCTAGGGCCTGTGACAGTGAAAATTTAACTTCAGTGACAAATAATTGAATGAAGTGATGCTGATGAGTTCTACATTTATCAGCTATATTCGTATTCTATAGAACCTCATTCAAAAGATTCATGGGAATATCCATTCCTATATTTCATTATTTAGGGTGTTAAGGAGTGCAATTGTAACTATTTTTTGTGCTTTTCAAAAGTGATTTTGGTTTGAATATACATCAAAATTATATTTTTTTAGTATTTTTTGATGATTTTAATATATTTTTAAATAAAAAATTATTTTCAAAAATAATCTACATCATAATCTCAAACACATACACTTAATCTTGTTATTACATCTATTTTCAACAGGGTTGCGTTTACAAATATTGGTTCATTGTTTTACTTATTTATGCTATCAAGAGCAAGTGATTGGGTAGATTGTAAAATAATATTGCAATTATACTATAAAGACTACTAGGGGTTGGCGGAAATTAGTTCATTTTTTTATTTTTGTTAGTGCTGCCCATAGTAAGTGATTGGGTATATTTTAAAAATAATATTGCAATCACACTGTAATCATTAGAAAGCATGCGAAGAAATGATATTTTCCTCATCTAGTCTTTAAGTTTGTGTTATATCACTAAATTTGCAAGCTAATTCCTTTTATATATTGAGTAGTATATTAGATCATGCTTCATTGTCCGTTAATATTAATTTTAAAAAAATATATAAAAAAGTATTAAGAGTACAGAGAATTTTTTAATTGTGTTATTAAACATAACTAAGTGAGTTAATTTTAAAACCTTCCGACTTAACTCTTTGTCTAACTCAAGTTTTTAATTAAATTGTGTGAGAGCTAGCTCGACTTAAGTCGATCGATTTTATAGGTTCAAATGCAATCTTGATGATCGATAAAAACATGATTTAGCTTTAAAAAAAACTTCAAGATGATAATTTTTTTAAAAAAATATTAAGACGATGACAGATTGGATTGACCCCCCGACCCAGGTCATGGACTCTATTGGGTTTAATAACTTTTTTATATTTTTTATTATAATTATATGATAAAAATAAATGCTCATAAAATTAAGCAGCAATCTAAAAATAGACACTTGCTTGAAACAATTATCCCTAGAAAGCAAACAAAAATCAATAATGTAGTCCATTTTCCAACCAATCTAATATTAAATGATGAAATCAAAAAGGAATAAATTAAAAACAATTAAAAGACTAAAAACAAAAAAAACAAAAAATATCATATCGATGGGTAAACTTGTTAAACCTGTGAATCGGGTAAGTCGGGCTTATACACCAAACCTGTGAACTGGGTTATAGACTCCACTGAGATTATAATTTGTTTTTTTAATCTATTTTTTATTTAACTACATGATAACAAAAATAGATGATTGCGAAATCAAAACCAATCCAATACTGAGGTTTTTTTAGATCATGATAACCTTATGAAATGAGAAACAAAATTAATTATGAAACTGAATTCTCAATTGACTAGTATCTAAGGATGAAAAAAATAATTTAAAAGTTAAATTTCAATAAATTGATATTTACCTCAATCTATTCTTTAAGTTCATATTATATCAACAAATTTGCAAGTTAAATTACTTTTATATATTGATTTACATATGTGTTTAGTTGTATAAGTAGAAGTCAGATCATTTATTAGAGGATAACAAGAAAATGAGAGGACTAAACTTTTTGGGGCCTGTGATAATGGAAATTTAACATTAGTGACAAATAATTGAGTGAAGTGATGCTGATGAGTTCTGCATTTATCATCTATATGATTATTTTGATAGAACCTTATCCTATAGATTCGTAAAATTTATAATAAATCCATAAATATGAAGTTGGGGTGCAATTATTAGCCTTTTCCAATCAGAATATTTACAATAATGGTTGAAAAAACACTTTTTATATATATTTTTATCATTTGATGCCACAATATTTTAATATAATTAATTAACTGTATATTTTAATTTTAATTCTAAGAGAACTCTCATGATTATCATTTTGTATCACTGACTATAAACTAAAAGTCAATAGGTATTTACTGCACCAATAATCCATGGTATATATATTTTTTTTATTTTTGTACTTAAATTTATTTTCAGTTGCATTTTTTTATTAATTTAATAATCAATTTCTTATAATTTATAGTAGAAACATAAAATTAAAAGAAAAGGAACAAAACCGTAAAACAAGAAGAATTTGTGTGGCCATAATCACATGAAAAAGTTCTTTTTAGTCCACATGTTTTTTTGTTTTTTTGTTTTTTTCTTTTACAATACCTGTAGTTTTTGAAATTTTAGTTTTTATACAAAAGTTTATTTTATTTATTTTTTGATCTATATGTTGAGGGATGAGAGAGAAAATCGTTAGAAAACAAAATATGAGAGAGAAAGTTATCAGTTTGGCATATTTTGACAACAAGAAAAAGTCATTTTTGGTGTTAACGGGTTATATTTGACAAGAGAAGTTTCAATGATGTGTGTTTTTTACCCTTCATCTTGCTAAAAAGGTAGATCGATATTGAAAGAGAATTTGTATTTTTTTTCTTTTTTACAAATTAGAGGTGTTTTGATTTAAGAGATTGGTTTATTGATATTATAAAAATGATTATTAGGTTTTTTTGGTGAAAATATATCGAAAATAGATTTTTAGACTCTTAATTAAAACTCATATCCTAATTTGTCGGCCACTAGAGATGACCATAAAATATTTCAAAAAATGACAAGTTGTTTAATTGTTGTAAAGAAAAAAAAATAGAATGAACGATGCGTCATCCATTCCATCAAAATAAAATAGCATAGATGCATCAACTTGGGTTTATAGGCCCAAGCGTGTCTTGGCAATAGATAGCTAGTGAGACTATTGATAATTTTCTTAATTTTATCCAATACCCTTCTTTTTATATATTTTTTACTTCACATTAATTTTTATCTAAATTTAAATTAATATCCGCTCTCTCTAATTTTTAAAATTGTTTAGTTCATCTTAGTCATTTTTTTAATTATTTGGTGTTTTTATAATATTTCAAAGATATTATTATAATTTATCTTTAAATTGTTTTTCATTTATATTTGATATAAGTAAACTGTAATTTCATAATATATTTATAAAAATAAAAGTCATTTGCTCATGGTAATAAAAAAAAAAAAAAACTTCTCTCCCCTTCTCTCTTTTCATTTAGAATAGCGGCTCTCTTCCCTTTAAAGAGGTCATTACTTTTTTTTTTCTTTAAAAAAGATTTAGAGTTCACTCTACTCCCCATATAAATTTCTTCTTTCGCATTAAACCCTACTCTTTTTTTCTTTTACAATTTCATACTTCCTTTCTTTTATTTATTTTTTTAGACCCTTCAAAGAAAACACTATTTATTTTATATTATTCTTCTTAGAATAATTTTTGGGGTTTTACATTTGGAGTACTGACTTTGTACATGGGTATCACAATGGTGTGAGCGATCCTTTAAGGGACTCTCGAGAATGTTATTTTGTCTAGTCTTCTCTGGATAATGTAATCGTCTACAAGCTCTTGATACGGTTAGTGGCCATGGTGTTAGGGCATTATGTGTTACTGAAGGTATCAAGACTTGTTGGGGTGGCAAGGTCTAATTTTGTCATTGGGTTACTAGCAAGGTCTGAGTAAGGAGTTGCACCTAATTGGTGAGTTGTTGAAGGTCTAGTTAGGTATAAGTGCATGTAGTAATGGATAAATGTATTATATGTCCTGACCTAGGTGTGTCTTGGTTGTGTGTCATGAAATGGCTTAGAAATGTCATAAACAAAGTTTTAGAACCTGATGGTTTTTTTATCAGTTTTTCATGAACAATATTAATGATAAGGTCTCTAAATATCCAAGTAGCTAAGGAATAAGATTTATGTATTGGATCATCAGTTTATCTCTTAGTTCAAGTAATATGATATATTCTCCCTAACCAAGATATTTGATAGCTTGATATGAAAAGCCCGAGTGATTGGTAGTTGGTAGTTTATGGTGTCTGGTAAGTCAATGTGGCTGATAGATAGTACTTGCAAAATGTTCTCTTTGATGGATTTGGGGATTCTCAAATGCTTAAGTCAATAACTTTATAGAGAGAAAGTGCAATTATATTTTAAAGAGAAAAACTCTGAAAATATATATGCTGAAAATGTTAAGAATGAAGAGATTATGAACTTTAGTTTGAATGATTCATGGTGTATTTATAGTTTATAAGTTGTTTTTTTGTGGAGAGAATGAGCTAAAGTGTAATTTCATCATTGTAATATTTTGAGTTGTATTCTAACAAAATAATACATATTTGGGCCGTTATATAATATTAAGAGACCCGTGTAGCATCCTGAAAATATTTCCAATAGAAAGTTGAGCTTGGACAACGTGCATAAGTCCATTAAAGGTGAAAAATAAATTTAGACATGTTATCTAGATCCAAGCATGTGCCCGAGCCAGAGTACATGCTCATCTCCAAAGTTGGGCATGACAACACACCCAACATGAACTTAAGCTGCCATGCATCTTGATAGTAGTTAGACTCGGACTTGGTAGCCCCATGAGAAATTTTTTGAGCCATTGGAGGGTTTTGGGCTTTTTTAAAAAAAAGTTAGGCCTATTAAATTTAAATTTAGGTTAATCAGTTGTGAGCCTATGCTCTTAGTAGATAATGGTTAAAATCAGCATAGGTATACCATATTTATGCTGAGTTATTATTCTAAACAGTAACTAGTAACTGTAACTTCATACCACAACAACACATACAGTAACAATTCTCCAAGGGACTAAATACCCCGTAGTTTTGAACTAAGCATTCTAACTACAAAGTTTTAGGTTCAGTTTCCAGCAATACATAACAGGAATTATACTGCAAAGAGAGGGGAAAAAAATAATGGTGATGTCTTAATTAATGAGTAATTATTTCATGTGTGGCCTTGCACTCCTCTGCATTAGCTTTGATCCATGCCTACAAAAACAAATTACAAATTGTTTATTACTGAACACTATATCTCTATGGAGACGGTAAACACACAAGCATCCATGTGAAAACCCACCTAAAAGGGAGAAGTACCTAAAGTTGCCATTGACTGATGCACTGAATCCTTCCTTGGCCTTCCCCTCTTTCTGTTTGGCTTTTCGCCATGCCTTCACAATCAAAGCTACTGTTATCTATAGCTGAATTAGAAGGGAAAAAGCTAAAAAGCATGTGTATGTGCATACTCCGCATCTGCATCCGCTTACATGGGCACACCATAACAAAACATTTTATAAATATGCCAAGAAACAATGAGAAAGCATGTTGTATTTATATAGTGCCTTCATTATGAAGGGAAACTGTTTCTCCGAATGATTTGAGAAACCAAAATGCAGAAGGCCAATTTTCATGTAACACCCAACATCAGTCTTAAAAAGTTTTGCAAAAGAGTACTCGGTGCAGAAGGAACAAAAGACTAGTTATAGAGGTATAAGGAACACTTACAGAGTAGCTGTTTCCACCAACTTATCTTCTTCATTTTGAAGCCCATGTGAATCATAAGTGCTTGAATGAGGGGGCGATGATTCACAATTCAACAAACAATTGATGCAGGTCCTCACCTGACTGGTGTCATGCTTGTTGAAAGCTTCTTTTGTTCTGGCCGGCTTTACAGTAGCAGCTTCTTCCTTTTCTGCCTGCGTTCTTTCAATTTCCAATTTCCGGGACTTCTTCCTTTTCTTCAAGGGAAGTTCCTTTTGTGTACGATAAACTTTTTTGCCACGAGCTACAAGGAAATACGAGGAATAAAACTACTGCTTGAGAAGAAAACAGAGGCTCAAAGTATCAAAGCAGAATCACAACAAATATTGTAATGGAAAAAAATCAACCTAAAGAATTTTTTTAAGGAGCCTTCAATACTTACAGGTGGATTGCGACTCAACCAATTCTGTTCGAGAAACAATGTAGGACCCAAAAGATTTTTCTCTAATCTGTGTTTCTGAACAAAGGTCATGTATTTCTAAGTGTCTTGTTCACTTTACAATTTTTACACTGATCGATTCCAAAGCATTAATTTTGATGAAATAATGGCAATTTAGAAATGGTTTTATACGGTGATTAATTAGCACGGATTGACACCCATATGAGTCTAGCCAACAGCATTTGTATCATGGAATTAGCATAGTAGATATGTTGAAACCAACGGATCCTTTGATTGCACCAATGCCCTCAGTATCTTTGAAGCAGGCTCCCTATCCTGAAGCGTGACTCCAAAGGACTCCTCTATTCATTTCAATTATTGCAGACATACAGTTGCATTTGTCAAATCAGTAGACAAGGTTGGATATGAACATTGAAGTCCACATCAATCAGAATGAGGACTAACTGTGTGGCATTGCTCTAATTACAAAGGAAGTTGTAGTTCACCTGGTTGAGTGCAGGGTGCTGGAAGGGCAAGGACAACACTGGCTGAAAACCTGGGACCTTTTACATTCCTGTTATTTCACAATAGAATGAAAAACTAATTCAGCCTAACAGGGATATCATAAGTGTATATCAAAAGGCAAATCTATATGACAAAATGAAGAATGACAATTAATTTTCAAATCTGTCTGATTGAGAACGAAATTCCATAATGATACAGATTAAAAGAGTATCCCCATAAATGAAACAAAATGAAAATTCAAAGATGTTAAAGGCAGGCAGATGGTTAATAACTAAAAGATACGCATATTTCCTGAAATGATTAAAATAATTAATCTCTACATAATATGACAGGGATAGAAGAGGCAAAAATGGTAGAACAAATTTACCTTTTAGAAGATGCAGAAGAATTTGATGTTCTTCCTTCCTTGTCAGGTTCTTCAAGTTTTTGTGACACCTGAAATAGATTTATAAGCTCTAATAACATTTTTTTTGTAACATGATGCTATATTTTTCAATTGAACATCCTTCAATCAAGCACACAATTAATTTGAAGAAAGAAATACCGATGAAAAGAGAAACAAAAATGAGACTGACAGCGGCTTTAACAAATAGATAATACCAAATCCCTAAAAGGGAAAATAGCAGGTAAAAATGGAAGATTAATTACATGGCTTTGCATCGCAGGCATGCAATTCTCTTTTCCAGTTTTCTTTTCTACAAAATCTGAAGATTTGATTTCGCTAGCAATTGCTGATTGGAGCCCATCATGTGGCCGCACCTTTTGTACATCCGGACTTGAATGTTTTCTTAAAGGATAATACGGCCATCCAATGCGCCGGTTCTCTTCTTCAACCAAGAATCGCTCATCAAAGTGCCGAAACTGTGGGCGAAGATGGTTAGACCTTAAAACAGCTTGCGGTGCCTGTGGAATAGGAAAAGAAGGCCGGCTATTTCGAATTCTCATATTTAGAATGGGAGGAATTAAGTGAAGAGGAAAAGAGAGACTCTTAATAGATTGGATGGTGAAATTGAGGTCTACCGTAGCACTCGTTACAACGAAGAGAGAAAACTTAAGATATAAGAATATGTGCATAATGCCATGAGGAAAAGAATGCTAATCTGTCCGTTACATAGAAATCTTCTGGTCATCAACTACGTGGAGCATGTATCATTGCATTTTCCACACGTGTAGTATTACTTCATTTTCAGTTTGGGATTTGCCAGAGCAGATGACAGCATGCATGATATTACGTGTACTGCCATGTCTATTAGCAAAATGGACAGCCACTTCTTTATAGCATTACTCCCTAGTGCCCGTTGATTCTTTGCAAAACTTTTCTTTCAATGCATTGAATACTGAGTTTGGAAATTATGTTTCAATTGGAAACAAGTCTAGAATATTGGGATGTATATGAAAATAAAAGAAAAATAATGACCTCGTATATAACTATTAAAGGAGATAAGGAAATTACTGATATATATATATATATATATATATATATATATATATATATATAAGAAGTATACTGCATATGGACTAGCAATAATTCATCATTATCAATAATGATTCCATATCTAGTGACAAACATATTTAAAATGGGTGAGAAAGAAAAAATAAAAAAGTAAATCCAACAGTCCAACTTAGATTTTGTTTTTTAGTATTAAATTAAGATCCAGATGGAGGAGCAAAGCAAAAAAATTAAACAAATAAAAAAGGAAGGAGATGGGAATTCTACTGGTTCGGTGGAAAATAAATCTGTATGCTATGCTGTGTAACAAACTTCTCTTCCTTCCCAGTTGAGTTAAAACTTTTATCATTTTCAATTTGGAAGGTCCCATAATGTAATTATTCATTGAAAGAAGACTTTCAAATTTCAATTTAGAGATGGAACACTTCAACCAGTTAAAAACATCAGTCTAAATATATTAGAAGCATAAAATTAGAGCTCTACGGTTTAGATATATTGGCTGAATGCATATAAGATGATATCCATACTATGTGCGGTTCAGTTCTATTAAACAAGAATGTATCAAAAATTCTTATGCAGATGCCTGTTGCATGGATGTAAGAATGCTAATGAATATTAGACACCAATAGAGAGGGAGGGAGGGAGAACATACCCTCTCAAGGCTGTAAAGGTTCTGTACAAAGAGGTGAGAATTCTAATAGCCTTACTGTTTAACATGTGCAGCTCCTTTTTGTAAGCCTTGTTCCCATGGAAAATCAAAGCGCCCATCCCTACATTGCCCATCACATGGGATCGCATTAGAAAACCAAGTAAGAACATAGCTGATGTGGATATTTCATCATTATGCATCTGCTGAGAAATTAAAATTAAATAGAAGACAAGAAAACAATATGCAGTAGTAACCAGAAAGAGGAACATAAACATAACTATCATAGGAAAGATGATCGAACTTGGGATAAGTGTACATTAATAACCAATGACAAATTGCAATCTTCCTGAAAAGAGTTGCTACTGTTTTTTATATAAACTTACAAAGTTCCTGTAAATACATTCACCTCATGTCTTTCTAAATTTACTGAAAAATCAGGTACTTGGAGGGGAAAAATGAATTGAGTTACAGATCCATAGGCCTAAAGAAAGACCAAGACCTGTATAGAGATCCAATTGTTGTACCTATCCAAAGTGGGAAAAACAGCAAAAATGCTGAAAGAGAATGAGTTTCTCTTCCTTTCAGAGATCTCTACACAAATACTGTTAAGGCTACTTGTTCTGAGTAGGGTTTGAAAGACTTGGTGGAGCCTCCCTGAGACTTGTCTCCACAGCTTTCTGAGGGTCTTTATTGGCTTCATTTGACTTGTTAGCATTTTTGACAAAAGAGAAGAGACAGAAACTAGCAATCTCCTTCCTTGATTTCTGTATAATAATAGAACCTTTCTCTCATGGTGAAGACACGGTAGAGAGGACATGAGAACATGAATAAGAATCAAGGAAAATAGAACAAACAAAGCTCTGTTACCATTTCCCATGATATACTTTTGCAAAGACAATGAAATTCCTGGTGTTTTCGGAGCTAAGGAAATGGTGGTGTCTTCTCAAGGAGGCAGTGCATAATGTTACATATAGTTTGTGCTCAACTCTGGCTGGGAGTAATATATAGACAACATTAATAAAAAGCCTAGGCCTGTTTGGTAGTTAAACCCCAATAATATCTTAACCAGGTACAAGGTGTTCTCCTGCCCCTAGGAACTACAGATAAACAAGAAGCTAATGGACAGACCATTCAGAATAACCAGGCTATGTTTAAGCTTTCATGGTTAAAAGGGGTAGATCTAGACCATTTCCAAACAGGGCAAGCAATAATTGAAATAAGGATTTCCCAAACTCATATATAATGAAATATCTGCTTATGGAGAGAGAGAAATCAGTTAGAAAACTAATAATGACAAAGCAGCTCGATGATCCACATCAGCATAAGGCATGACAGGATTCCAATTATAATGCATGTTAGAATCTTGTAGAAGCATAATTTGACTGGCCAATTTCCCAGTAACATTTCCATATAAACTATACTTTAGGTGATTTGCTTCTTTATTTTTATCGGTAGTTTAATGATAGGACTTTTGTTCTTGAATAGGTTGGAACTTGGAAGCAGCTGACCATGTGATTCTGAATTGAATATTATACTTCTGACTTCTGTGCAGTCTTCCAAATATGACTCATGTGACTTATCACATGAGACCAACCCCATCTTCTGCCCTTTTTTACTAGTCACAAAACAGTTTTGTACTACTTTTAAGACTAACAGATACAGCTATAGTTAGCTGGGAAAGTCTGCTTTACACAACAAAATCAACCATCTTCTTCTAAAAAATGCCATGCTCCTCTTCCACGACTTTACCATGCGGAACTTAGACTAATGTGACTTGGGTTCCGTCCTAATCTTCTCCAACCTAATCCTAGTGCTGCATTCATATAAAACTCAAGTTGGTGTAGTTAAAGTCTGAGCCTTGAGGATTATTTTTGCATGTCTAATACAGTTAATCTTTTGCCTCAACCAAATTTAGTCATCTTGACAGCCTTGCAGAACTCTTTTCAATTTATGTATGTATTTTTATTTCACTATTCACCTCATGGCCAATGGTTCTCCCAAGATTCAGAGGTGGATTGAATATAGAGTCTGGATTTAAGAACCTGAAGACATGCTGAAAAGGTATCCACCAGCCCAAACCCAAGCAGCAACCTTTGAAGCATTATCATAAAGATACTCCTCTAAATTTGGTAAACTCCCTTCCATTTAGCCATGTGATGGTGTATCACTCCTCAGTCACTTCACATTATTCGGCAGATGGTTGAAGTTTTTTATCCTTGGAAACTGCAATCTCGTCTCATAGGGTAGAAGAAAAATGATCACAGATGTTAAACAAGAACATTATATGGAGAATTTGGGAGATCTAGTCAAGGAACTCTTGGGAGAGGTATTAGAATACAGGTTTTGGTGAAGCCGTTAGGTGGTTTCATGGGCTGGGAATCCTGAGTATATGTAAGGGCAAACACATTCATGCAAAACAGGAATAAAATAGAAACATTACTGATTTCCAACTCATTACTGACATGATCATATGCATTCTGAACTCATATAATACTGGATCATACAGCATCAGAATTACCAGGATCATATGCTGTTTTCACACAAGAAAAAAGCACCAACAAGATCTCACTGATTGAAGATGCTGATCCTGGATCTAACAGTATTAAGGTTGCTTCTAGAACTCCCCCAGCATGATCACCACAGGACCTGAGTTCTCAAATGCCTTGTACCCTATATTGCCTACAATCACACTGACAACCTCAAAACATAATAAGAACTTTCTATTGATGATTCTACTTTCCCTATTCCCCATTCCTAAAAATAATTCACTGTGTCCGCAGTTCTTAATGCATTGTGAAAAAACAATAAAATATCCTCAGGTATTGCAAGACTATTCTGTTTGTCACTCTCTTGATATAGACACGATATGTCACTGGAAAAATCTCATATTGATTCATTTCATGAATAATCAATCATACAGAAAAAGGTTTACATAATTTATTTTTTAGGCATATAATAGCCACATGTCATTCAGTTCTCATTACATACAAAATACTGAAGCATTATCAATCCACGTGTCTTTCAGGTTTCCCATTATCTAGCAATGTTGGCTCGTTTTCCTTCCAAATAAGATTATTGAAACCAAATATTCTTGCAAAACAAGAAATCAACTGCTCATGAATTACTTCTTCAGAAGGAAGCACAGTACCTGTCTCCCTTCTCAAAGATGTAACTTCTTTATCAGCAATCCCACAAGGCACAATGTGCTTAAAATAGTCTAAATCAGGATCAACGTTGAACGCCAATCCATGAGAAGTGATTCCAGATGATATGCGAACTCCAATTGCACCAATCTTTCTATCTCCAACCCAAACACCGGTCTCACACTTTTTTCCAGCACAAGCTTTCACACCATATTGTGACGCCATATCAATCATTGTTAACTCAAGTTTTTCCACATACTTCCGAGCACCAAGTCCAATGTCACGAAGAGAAATGATGGGGTATAAGATGGCTTGATGAGGACCGTGATATGTAATGTCACCTCCTCTTTGTGTATAGTGAAGTTCAGCTCCTATCTTTTCAAGTTCAGGCACAGGGATCAACAAATTATGATCAGTGCGCCGTTTGCCAAGAGTATATGTAGGAGGATGTTGCAGGGACAACAGCGTATCTGGAATCTTATGAGCTTTTCTATCACACACCAGCTTTTCCTGCAGCTTAAGTGCTTCCAAGTAGTTGACTTTACCTAATTTCCAAACCTCAAGACTTCGTGGAAATATCATTCTCTGCAAACCGAGAAATAATTAATCCCTATTCTTATCTTATTCTCACGGCATCATTGTGTTATAATCACATGGTACTATTGCACCCCAAATATTAGAATTAGATTTAAAAATCAAAAAAGCAAAAATTCCCATGCACATGCACATGCAACTTTAGCTAAATTCATAATTCTGGGTAGAAAAATCAACGCTTTCAGTATGATGTAAAACAGTAAGAATTTTAACTGTCAACGGCAAGCCAAAGACGGCAGCACCAATTTTTGTTTGCTAGTGAATGAGACCATCAATTAACTCACAGAATCTAAAAGATCAAAAGGAAGGGATATCAACGTCACAATAACAAATAGTACAAATAAACAACAAATCTTCATATATAAGTACTCCTCCTTTTTATGCTATAACTAAACCACCAAAAAAGAAAAAGCTTATTTGAAAAGAAATGCATCAATTCCTCAATGAAGGAAGCCCAACATTAAGAACAAAAACATGGGTTGTAGCAGAAACAATGTACTAAAAAAGGGTTATCATCGCTTACTAGATTTCTCATCCAAAATGTGACCTTCAGTCAAAAAATCTCACTTAAAATTAAACAAAACAAAAAAAACCCTATCCATTGCATGTCCTTCATGTAATTTCAACCCGCACCAGACCTTATTGTGGCTGATTTTTTCACTCCAAAAGCTAAAAAAAAACTAAATTTCTTCGTGGGATTTATTTTTAGTAATTTAGCAAAATCTGAAAAGTTTCATTGAGGCATTTCATCAAACAGTCAGTGCATAAAAAAAATGTAATGGTTTCAGCAAGCTAAATGTTTTCATTATCCATTTTCAAACCAAGATTATGAGATTCAATGCACGCAATTAACAATCAGGGAATAAAAAAAAAACAAATACACTGTAATTTTGAACAATGCAGATGAATCGAGATTCAATAAAGGCTCACCTGTAACAGAGAAACAGCTTCTGCTTAGCCACAAAAGTCAATTTCACGTAGGAAGAAGATTTTGAGAGAGACAGAGAGAGCACAATAGAGAAAACGCACCGGTTTGAGTTTTTAAGGGAAGGCATAAGGTTTTTGGATTGACATGTCGTTTGAGAAAACAAATGGTCTCTGACTGTCTGTATTTGTCGTTATAAATGGACTGTCAGTTAAGCTCAATCTATCTTCTTTTATGATCAAAAGTTTGGATGTTTACTGAAATTATTTAAAGATATTTTAATCATATTGCTTTCAAATTTAAAATATAATGAGAAAAGATTTACATGCATGAAATTGAATATAAATATTAATTATTAAAATTTAAATAATTATGGATGAATTAATTAAATTGAATAAAAAAAGGATAATGGTATACTTCAAAGTTTATTTGCCACTTATAATGATATTTTGTTACAAAATAAATAGTATATTTTCTCCTTTGGAAAATCACTTTTAAATAATCATGAAATTTTCAATATTTAGGTATATATATATAAAAAAAATACTATACATAACATTGCAAGCTCTCATATCTCAAATCTATATCTTAACTAATTTAATTAAAAACTTAACTCGAATTAGGCTCTGTATTTCAAGTTCCTATATTAACCCACTCGAAGAACAAATAACCTTCAGAAAAGTTTTTGTTTTTTTTACACGTCCATAAAAAAGGCATATTTCAGTAATAACACCATGCATATATACTCACGTGTCTATAACATTGAAGAAACTCAAGCAGTCTCCATATTATCCAAGAACAAGATTACAACCATTGTGATAAGAAAAAATAAAAATAAATAAATAAATAATACCTTTCCAACTTGACCTGTTATAACAGCATAGACAAACAAGGTTTCCATGTTACTGCAGTTTATTGTGAGGACAGGAGCTTGATTCTACTATTACATACATGTCTTAAGACTACTTTCAATAAGATCAAGCAACTCATGAAGAGCATGAAAGCATGCAAACACCAGGCCGATAAGCCCAGGCTGGTGGAAGGCGAGCATATTTTTCCATTCCAGGCTGCTCATCATACGGCCGCTCCATTAATTTAAGGAGCCTCCTGACCTCTGTGTAATCACCTTGTTCAGCTGCATCAATGGCAGTCTGGCACAAGTAGTTTCGGAGAACATACTTGGGGTTTACTGAATTCATTTGGGCCTTCCTCTGCTCATCTGAGATCCCACTAGCAGCCAGCTGCAGAAGTAGAAAGGAGATCTTATGATACAACTGAAAACTGAAACTGCGTAAAACACATCACGCCTCATCTGATCTGTTTGTTCCATCAGATAGTTCATAAAAATAAAAACCAGGCAAGCACGCACACATGCACCAAAAGCATTGTATGACCATACCTGATTATGAATGCAAGGGAGGCACCTAACAACTATTTAGGGATATAAAAAAGAATCACATGGAACGTGCATGGCATAGTAGTGCCATGAAAGAGTAATAACTGCTTGCCACGGATCAAATGAATTTCCTCTAACTATTATAATGTCTAAGTTTAAAATTAAACTGTTCATTTATTTTAGTTTATTTAGGTGAAAAGGGTAGGACTTAAGCTCGAGACCCGCTGCCTTCTCCCCAACTTCATAAGAGTACCATTGTCTGAAACATTGTTGGTTGTAAGAATTATATACAAAACACAAGTGTGGATAGCTAAAAGTTTCCACAAAGCCATCAAGTGTGCTTTGTGCATAGGCACAAGAAAGAGAAGAAAAGGAAAATGGCTACATGCCATGATAGCAAAGGAAACAATTAACCATATGTAACCAGGGGCAAAAACAGTAACAAGTTTTGAAAACAAAAGAGGAAGCATAGTAAATATAGTAATCCACACCGAAGATATAATGCCTGTATATTTTACCTCATGCACATAGGATTGCACCCAGCTCATCCATGCCTCTTTACGCTCCTGTCCAATATCTAAAAGAACAGCCTTCAGGGGAACTAACAACTCATCTTCCGGAATTTTTGGGTCTGCTTTAACATTGGAAAGCAACCGGAAGAAATTTGTGTAATCAACTTTATCCACAGCCATATTATTAAGGAGTTTGCTGATCAATTGTTTATTGTACTTTGGAAGGCCAAGTTTTCTAGTCATCATAGCTTGATACTCATCCATGAATTTGTTTCCATATCTGTAACAAGTCATTGCAAATACCCTATAAGCAACTGCCATTGGCAAATATGCTTCCATTAAATCTAACAATTACAAAATACAAGTACCTTTCCATGGCATAATCTGCCTCCTTATCGCTAATCAACTTGGCAGTTGAAAGGGTAGCTGTGAACTGTGCAATATTCCATAAACCAATATCAGGCTGATTTGCAAAACAGTATCTTCTTCCTGGAAGATCCGTGGTGTTTGGAGTGAAACTAGGATCAAAGGCATCCAGGAATCCAAAGGGACCATAATCAATGGTGAGACCCAGTATACTCATGTTGTCAGTGTTCATTACTCCATGTGTAAAGCCAACCCCTTGCCAGCTTGCGATCATAGAAGCAGTCCGTTCAGCAATCTCCACTGTCCAAGCTGAAAAAGTTCACAAGATAAAGCAAAATGAGTAGAATACAATTGAGGACTCTGGAAGATGGTCCCGATTAAATATGGGACGACAAGGGTGCCCTAATCAATAAAAGTAAATTAATTCAATCTCAAGTATCATGGATTCAAAGTGCTTAAACCACAATGTAAAATAATTTTCATATTTAATCATTTCTGACTATAGGTTGAACTCTTCATGAAGCTCACACAGTACTTCCTTTACTTTGCAGTCTTCTTAGGCAAGCCACATACCACTATTACAATTCTTCTACATACCTAACTCTTACTATAATCTAATGGAAGCTCTATATTTACCTGCATACTTGTTTGAGGTCAGATCCACAACTGAATGATCTTCATCACCTGTACTAAAAGATAAGCTCTCGCTTTTATTCATGTTCTCAATATGAGGAAAATGATGTCTGATGGCATAATCTGCCAAAGCACGAACAATTTCAAGGTCCTCTTTCCCTCTAGAGGCATGTATTTGGTACGAACCAAACCGAAGAAAGGATGGTGCAACTCGGCAAACAATAGCACCAGGTTCTTCCTTTGCATTGCCACTGCAAAAAGAGGTGCAAAAACTTGTAATCAGCATTCACTGAAGAGCATCTCAAAGTCATCACGTGAATACATTGACCAAACAGTTGTCTTTCAATTCCAGGAGTTCCCAGTAACATGTTATAATTTCCATTTCCACCTACGTCAGTCAACTACAAAATGTTTAATGGAAGTGCAAAAGAGTTATATTTGCAACAAAAAAACCAAAAATATTTCCTAATTAATGAAAGGTAAATGAAGTTCAAGGCTACAGCATATTCCATTGTGACAAATACTAAATTCATTTTCAAAGTCTCTAAACCTCCAGTTCCTCCATGTGTCAAAAGGCAAACTTTCTAGTATCAGCATAAATCCCCAACAGAACATCATGTAGAAGCACTAGCACAAAGGAAATAAGTACTCTGTGAAGCTGAAAAAAAAGAAAGCATTCTGCTAGCAGAAAATTCAAAACCCTGACAACTTACTCGTAAAACATGTCACGGGTAACATATTTTCCTGTTGTCACGAGAGGAAGTGCACGAGTTGTCGGGATTCCTAGACAGTGCATTGCTTCACTGCAAAGAAATTCCCTAATGCTGCTACGCAAAACCGCAAGGCCATCTGCAAAACGGCTATACGGAGTCCTCCCGGAACCTTTAAGTTGCAGTTCCCACCTTTCAGACTTTGAATTTACAACCTCCCCAAGTGTTATTGCCCTACCATCACCCAGCTGACCTGCCCACATCCCAAATTGATGTCCTCCATAGCACTGAGCATATGGCAACCTGCAAGACAAATGTCAATATGTAAATAAATACATAGAAGCAAGATACTTGGTCAAGTCACAACATAAATCCAAAGTTACAAAACTTACGCTCCAACCAAAGGAGAAGCCCCTGAAAACAAAAGGGGAAAATCTGGCCTTTCAAATCTGCAAATCCCAGCGCAAAAAACTGTCATCGGTCATTCAGTCTCGTGAATATTGAAAATCAATGCCACACACATTCTCAGCTGTGCACGCATAGAACATGCCCATGAGAGTGGGAACCCGCAATATCCATCGCGGGCATATTCTAAAACACACTTAGGATCACACAAACGAACAAGCAAACTTGTAAACTATCAGTAGATATAAACTGATAAAGATGCAAAAACGATAAAATTTCATAACTAATTCAAATCCAATCCATCTTAAAAACCCACAATTTATATAGTTTTTTATCATTTTCTACACACAAAAGCGCATAAAAAAGTCACAAAAAAAATCAAAAACTCACTCTTTAGGATCCAAATCAAATAAATCAGCAACAGAATCAGACCAAGCAACAAGCTCAGGGTTCTCCACTTCAGCAGATGGTAACACTTTCGTATAGCAAGCATGCATCACCTACACCCACAACAAAAACAACAACCCACAATTTATTCCAATCCAGACAGCACAAAAAACCCATAAAAATCAAAACTTTTCAAAAAAAAATCAAAAAAGAAAGACTACCTGACGTGGAATTGTATCAGCCCTTGGATCCCCGGGCAATGCTCTAACAAAAGAATGGTCCCAATTGAGATCTTCAAGCTTCAATTTAGCCTTACTAACATCATCAGGACCTAAAGTTTGATTCTTTAAATCCTGCGTCACGGAGTCGAGTGACACAGTTGGTTCTGGTGAGGATGACTCCATGGAAACACTACTACCTCTACCTCTGCTAGAAGGGAAGGAGCTCGTGCTGACGTGGCGTGACAGGGAGGGTTTGAAGAGGTGAGCAGGAGGTGATAGAGGGCAGAATTGGGATTTGACGAAAGGGGGAGGGTAGAAAGGGAATTTGATAGGGAGGAAGGGACGGAGGAGGGAGAGTGAAGAGGAGGAATGAGAAAGCAGTGGTGGCATTGTTGAATATGGTTGCCTTTGACTGATATATTCAAGCGGTTTGGGTTTTGTTTGGGAAGTGTGTAAAAGCTTCTGCCTTCGGATTATGTGTTGTCTTTTTTATGGTTATATTTTTATATAAATTATCAAATTTTTATCATGAAAATCACGCTAAAAATATGCTGTTTTGATATCTTTTAAATTGTTTTGAGAAGAAGAAAAATCCTTGAATTTAGTTGTTCGAATCTCATCCTAATAAGTTGTTTGAATCTCATCCTAATTTAATTGAGTTAGCCAGATTTAAACGGAACAATCTTTAAATCAGATGAAAATAAAATTTAATATATTTAATATTTATTTAAAAATATATTAAAATAATCTTTTTTATTTTCAATATTAACACATTAAAACTATTAAAAAACACTGTTTTTATTGTATACAGTCATATTGTTCTCGTTCAATAAATTGATTTCTTTCTTGCAGACATTCATTTAATTTGTGAACCCTAGTTTAAGTGAATTAACACTTCATTAGAAGGAATGCGAGCTAAATTATTCTATCTATGAAGTCATAAGATCGCGTATCAGTGGGGTAAGATGACAAAGAATTGCCACTATTTAAGCATTCAATTATAGAGGATTCATCCTTATAATAAAACTCATCCTTATCTAAGAATCATTCAACAAAACTCAAATCTAGTCATCATTAATAATAAAATTTGTTTTTAAAATATTAAAATAATATTATTTTAAAAAAATTTCATAAATTCTAACTATATAATAAATTGATTTATCATGTTAAATTAGATCGACTTGATTCGAGTGCCGCTCAACTTCTTTTAACACTAACTATTAATACACATAAATTTTTTAAAAAACAAAAATAGCGGGTGATCTTTCTAAATAATTTAAGTTGATTAATTTTTATATATATATATTTTTTTAAAAAAAGAGGGGGTTAATAAGCATGAAATGTTTTGGATTTTTCAATATCAACCATATAATTTCGCATGCAATGACTCATTGATCAATGTCTATAAAACAATCAAATTATTAGCATGCCACATTATTTATTTTTGAAATTTTTAATTACTAAATTCACAATCAACTTTCAATTAGAGTTTTTAAGCAAAGAATTTCTAGTTTAATCTTTTTTGAAATTATTAATCATCACACTAATTGTTGTTGAAACATGCTAGTCCATGTAAAAAAATATTTATAAATAAACTTTTTATACTAGATTCTTACACAAATTAATATATTAACTCACAAATCTTTCCATATATTTATATAAAAATTCTATATTTAATTAAAGAGTGTTAATATCAATATTTAATATTAATCGTTTTGTTTATTTGGTCTTAACTTTTTTTAATCAAGGAAATATGATATCTCAACTCTAGATTAAATGAAACACAATGGATATCAATCCTTTTCAATTTCTAATATCAAGGAAAAAAAACCCTAAATCAAATTAATTTTTTCTCTAATTTCTTAAAAGAAAAAACCTTTGTCAAAAACAAAAAAGAAATAAGAAATAAAAAACAGCCAATAGCCGGAACTCAAACTCAACAATTAACTGCAGACAAAAGAAAAAAAAAATCCCTTTCAAGTCCGCGTTCCGCAATTCACTATCTTGAAACCCTAATCTGCTCTCCAAAATCACTCCCACCAACAATTACCTCTCAAGTTTCCCACCATTCTACGCGTCTTTCTCAAAACGCCGTTGAGTTTCTTTTTCGAAGCTCTCCGGGTCGTTTTCCGGTTCAATTTCGAGGAATTGGACGGTAAATTATTAGGGTTTCATTTTACGCCACAAGGATAGGTTAAAGTTCGAAACTTTCTAAAAGGGTTTTATTTAAAACCTCTTTTTTATTTTAATCGAGTTTTAGTTTCTTTGAAGTATTTAGGGTTTGGTGAAATTTCAATGGACATTGGGGATTGAATGGTAGCGGTGAGTTTATGAAATATTTGATCTTTTTGTATTTTGGTTTAGTTTTCTTGAATTTTGCTTAAATTCCTTGTTCATCAAGTTTTTAGCTGGTGTTTTGGTTGAATTAGGTCTTTTGTTTTGCTGAATTTAGTTTATTTCCTTGTTTATGAAGTTATTTAGTTGGTTTTTGAAGTAAAAAAAGGAACTAAGGAGGTTGTGTGTAATTTAGTTTTTTAATTGCTTATAGGGTTAGAGGACTAATTATGTGAACTAGGGCTACTTTTTTTTCCAACGAATTTGGCTTAAATTTGTTGTTTTCTGAAGCAGCACTAAGCATTTGTGATCTCTGAAGTGTGCTTCTTAATTTGTTAATTAAGAAATTTTCTTTTTCATTTGTTAGTCAGGTTGTCTGTAGCTTGAATTTGTGAAGAAGTCGGTTGGTTTGTTACAGTGGTCGAGTTTTTTTTCGTGATTAAAAGGCTGAAAGTGACAAGCTTGAATTTTTAGGAGTTGAAATGGATTACGAGCTTTCTGATAGCAGCGGTGAGTTAGTTTAAAGTTCGTTGGTATTTGTAATTTTTTTGGTGTTCTCCATGTCTTAATTTCTTGAATTGTAACCTTTGGAATTGTTACATTTTACTATACTGTAAAGAGTTAATGCAGTGTGTTCCTTATCTTTAAAATTGTAGGAACTGATGATGACCTTCCACCTACACATCGAAATAGATTCCAAAGTGGGGCGCGAACTGCTGGGAATGGAAGATCTGCAGTTGGTGGTGCTGCTTCACAGCCAAGGTTGCATAGTGACATGGAAACTCAAATCCACAACATTGAACAAGAAGCATACACTTCAGTCCTGCGTGCCTTTAAAGCCCAGTCAGATGCTATTACTTGGGTATTATACTTGTTCATTTCATATACATTAGATTTATGCTATATCATTGGATGTTAAACAAGTTTTTGATGCCCTTCCTATGAATGTTCTCCCCCAGGAAAAGGAAAGTCTAATTACAGAACTCAGAAAAGAACTAAGAGTTTCAGATGAGGAGCACAGGGAGCTCCTAGCCAGGGTTAACGCTGATGATATGATTCGGAGGATAAGGTTTAGTTTTTTCATGAAATATCTGCTGAGAAGATTCTTAGAAGATCTAATTTCCAGCCAGTTTTTCTAACAAGTGTTATCACTTACGATTCCAGGGAATGGAGAAAGGCGAACGGGATCCAACCTAGCATGCCAAGCACTGCCCAGCCTTCTCACGATCCTATACCTAGTCCTACTGTTTCAGGATCACGCAAGAAGCAGAAAACCTCACAGTCAGTCGCATCATTGTCCATGGTTGTACCTTCTCCTGTATTGCATCCATCTATGCAACCATCTACATCAGCCCTGAGACATGGCCCTCCACCTGGATCTGGGAACAAGAAGCCCAAATCAGTAAGTTGAATAAGTGTGAGCAAAATGATGAGGATTTATACTTAACTGGTTTGTCCTCAACTTTTTGGTTAATGAGGCTGTCTGCTGCATCCTCAATGAAGTCCATGCAGCAGCGTTCTACAGGTTTGTCCAGCAGGGCTCAAGCTGCTAATCGTGGTTCTTCAGGTGTCTTCGCAACCAATGATTTAATTGGAAAGAAAGTTTGGACTCGATGGCCAGAGGATAACCACTTCTATGAAGCTGTTATAACTGACTACAATCCAGTTGAGGTACAGTCTACTCTTGGCTATGTAATAGTCTGCCTATCACTGGGTTTCCTTTAACATAATCATTTTCCACAAATTGACAGGGTCGGCATGCTTTGGTTTATGATATTAATACTGGGGATGAAACATGGGAATGGGTCAATCTCAAAGAGGTAAGTGTTGCTGTGATCCTGGGAGCTGATAATGTGATATAGTTTATTTTACATCCAGTTATCTTAATTCTGGCCTGCAATTTTTACCATGTACATTCTGAATCTTGCGTGTAGTTTGTAAAATACTGATAGAATAGATCTCCCTTTTTTTTGGTTGTGGGGGTTTGACAATTCTCTGTTCTGTATTACATAATAGTTTGGGGTAAAGTGGGATTGCTACTTGGTCTTCTGAAAGATTTGAATGCTGCTCCTGCTTGCCTGTTCTCTTTTTGTAGCATTTCCAAATACGATAGTAGAATTTTATCAAAAGAAGAATGACTTGTATATAAGAAATTGGCAGCTGGTTACTTGTTTAAAAACTTATCATCCCTGCTGGCTCAACCATTGGAATATGAAGATTTGATTTGAAATGGTTTTCTTTTCTGTTGGATTTATGCGCTATTGATAAGTTCAAGCTAACCTTTTTTTCCTTATGCGTGTGCTTTGCTTGTTCATGGAGAATGTAATGTTAACCAAGTCCTTTGCTCCTCTCATCTTATTCCAGGCTAACAGCAGTGTCAAGGGTTCAATTAGTGATGCATTCAATGTGGCATGGCAGATTACAAATAGTGCTTAGTCTTTTGAACATTGTCCTCCCTTGTTTAGTCTGCCATCAATTTTCTTCATGTGTTTCCATCACACTTCATCTTTGGAATGTGTCCTTTTCAGAGTCAAATGAGTTTCTAGTTTTAGCTGCTACTGATCTGTATGTGATAATGGCAGATATCTCCTGAAGATATTAGGTGGGAGGGTGAGGAACCAGGACTTTTCCGTAGAGGTGGCCGGCCTGGACCAGGCCGTGGGAATAAGAAAGCCATTGCACGTGGTGGTGCAGTTGTCACTGCAGGAAGAGGTAGAGGAACCACAAAGGGTCAGTCCAAAAAAGATTTCCCTTTAATCCAGAATGGCATTGGGAAGAAGGCTATGGGTGATATTGAGATACTTCACACAAATACTCTAATCAAGGAGGTAAGTTGGATATTGAAACATGCTCTACGTTGAAATAAAGGAACTTCTTTTCCCTAATTTGGCCAATTTGAACAGGTAGAAAAAGTTTTTGGTGCTAGCCATCCTGATCCTTTGGAAATTGAGAAAGCAAAGAAAGCTCTGGAAGTAAGTACCACGCCCCTCGTTTTACTTTAATATCTTTTGTTACTGCATTTATATCTTCCCTTCCATGCAGGAACAAGAACAAGCCCTGGTCAACGCCATTGCAAGGCTTGAAGAAGCATCAGATGGTGAGAGTGGTAATAACTAATTACACATAACATGTTCATATCTCCCCTGCTATCTGTTGTATCATCTAATTGTAGCTTTTGGGTATTCAGACCAGCCTGTAATAGTTGTATACTGCTGTTCCCCGAATTACTAGTTTTTTTATCAATCCAGTGAGATGCAAGTAAATCTCAAATGTTTATCTGAAAGCTATGCAAACATTTCATTGCATGTCTTAAATTATCAAGCATGACCACTTGTGACTTCATTTTCATGCTAAGTATCAGTGGGATGTGATTGTTTACAGGCTAATCATTTTGGTACATGTGTAGCCCTGGTCTTAGTCCTCCATCGAAGTGGATTATTTTCACCAGAAAACCATACATTATTGATAATGAAAAGAATAAAATCTTCTTTTTCTTGACATCAAAGCAGATGAGGGGGAACATCCATTTCCCCGTGTTCAATCAATGGACCAAGATCGGGGATGGAGAAAACGGTCATATGATGAGATTGTTGGTGAAGGTAGAGGAATTGAAGGTTCAGATGGCAACAAAATGGCAAGAAATGGCAGAATTGTTTCAAGTGATCAGCATGATGAGAACTATGACATGTGATTATTAGGCTTATTGTCAACCAGTGACCCTGACTTGTATTATAGCTTCCTCAAATTTTATGGCCAGCCAAGAGCATGACAATCCCTGGGCTTATATATTAGCTAGGGAAGACAGTAGCTTTGATTTCAGTGTAACTTTAGTTTCATTGAAGTAGGAAAATGTTGATGTAAATTATTTTCAGAGTGATATCTGACCATGTAAAAATGGCTAAATGGCTTTGAATCTCTTATCGTTTTTGCAATAGCAATGTGGTAATAGCTTGGACGTTACTCTCACTGAATTGTTAGTTGACTCTGATGGCATAGAATATGTAAACCATTTGCCAAATCCTGCAAATTAAACAAAGATAATCAGCATGTACAACAATAGGGTTCCTACAGGGGGGCAATCTGACCCAGCACACCTCATAAACTGACATGGCATCTAATATTTCCTATAATGATGAGATAAACGGAAGGATAAGGTTCACCATCTGGTTATCAAATTCAGGGCCTTCCATTTGGAAATGGCTTGCTCCTTCAATTAGATGTGTTTCAACGCGTCCTACAGCAGAACTCAGCTTGTTCTGCAGCTGCTTTACACTGGTAAACCCATCTCTAGTTCCCATAACAAAAAGTTTTGGCTTTGGAGAGTTCAGGACTGCCTTGTGGTGTCTTCCAAAAAGGATGGAGGCGAACATGCCAAAGGGGTACCCTATACTTACATAGCCAACCGCTTCTCTAATCTCATCGACTGCAGAACCTGCAATTGGTGCACCTGTACCAGGGGAAAACATAATCCAAAGATTAGTTTCACGCAAGAAACGGTGGAATTTCATATTGCTATGGCAGTTTATTTCGTGATTTTAAAATGATCACAATCATAGTAAAGCAGCTGCATCAATTCATTGCAATCATGTTAATTTACCAAATATACAACAATGACTTGAATGCAGCAACAGAACAGCCTAACAAAAAATATTTCAGAGAAAACTTGCTAAAGTTGACAGACTAAGAAATGAAAAACACAAGTTTGAAAGCTCTCCCGGCCTGGAGATCAAAACAAAACTGCAGGGAGTATATAATTATTTGATCAAATTCAATCAAAAGTATAACAGAACAGAGAAATTTCCATTACCTAGACCTTCTATCATATGAGGCACACCAATATTCCTAGACATTCAGCTCTTTTTTTTTACATTTTTAATAAGAAATGGAAATTACATTTGATGGCCTATGCCAGCCTAAATTATGGACAAATCCAAAATTCAGAAACATCACACCTGGAAGTTTTAGTTTCCTTCACAAAACTCTCATATTTGCAGCATTAACTCATCCTATCAACTAAAATCCACCAAAAGATGCCCACATCAACACAAACAGGATAGAAGAACCAGAGAAGAGGTTGACAAAGTCATAGAAAGCAGATCATCAAATCCCAATTCATGGACAAAATAAACAAAACAGGCTATAGTTAGCCTAATTCTATCAACAAGCACAATTATCACCAAAAATTGAAACTGAATACCATCAATATGCTCAAACTCAGTCCTCAATTCAATCAAACATCCAAATTAGCATATTCAACCATGCTGCAAATCACTTGTACAAATTGATTTGATCCATCAAATCCTTCCCTTCCTTGACAGCAAAATCATGATGCATCTTCTCAGATGTGCTGATGACCATTGACTGTTTTCCCTTTCATTCATTTTTCTTTCTTTGTGATAAGAAATTATGAATAACCACCATATCAGTAGAGTCCTACAACTATCACAGATTCACAATTCACAAACCAACACTCAGTTCACAGATCCAATAATCATCATCCCCATCAAGCATCCTAATTAATTCCCACAAAGCATTAAACTTTCTTCACCTAAAATCACAGACAATTCACAAATCATATCACATCAAACCAAATAAAGCACATACCTGCAGAAGAACCCACCAACAAAATCCTATCAGAAGACAGATTCTCACAGACCCATTTGCAAACAGCAATAACATCCTTGATTTCAGAAAAACCAGTAAGAGAAGCCCTCCCAGTAGACTTACCAGCACCTCTCATATCAAAGGTCACAGCTTTATAACCTTTTTCAGCTAACCCAGCAGCAATTCCTTTTAAAAGTGCTTGACAACCACCCAAGATTGAAAATGGATGTACAAGAACAATCACCAAGTTGTCTTTTACATCTCCTTCCTCTATTGGCTTGAACAGCCTTGTATGCAGCTTGGCTCCATCACTTGTCTCTACTTTGGTGGACTCAACTGTATAGTTTGACATGTTTCAGAGAAAGAAAGAGAGAGAGAGGAAATCAGAAACGGGGTGGCTTTGATGAATGAGAAAGAGAGAAAGATTGAAGCTTTTTCCAACTTGATTGGACAACAGTAAGAGGAGTGAAGGTGTTATTTTTTTTTTTTTTAGGTGGAATTGAGAGAAGTTATTGCACTGGTTCTTGGTAAGCCAAGCGTTGTTTCATTTCAATTTTCTCCAATTAAAGGAACAAATCAACACTGATTCATCTTGTATATTCTTTATTAACTTAGAAATACCCTCTGATGAGTTCGAGGAGATGCTCGGAGTATAATATCATTTAAAATGTCATAGCATCTGCAATTACTTATTTTTCTATCCATTCTAATTTCTCTGAGGTAAACTTATGTTTTTACTCTACATTCGAATCTTGTGTGCTTTATTTTTTCTATATTCATGTGAATTTCGTAACATGAAGCTAGATGCAATGGCTGTTTCATGTGTAAAAATAACTTCAAATATGTGACAGCTATGAATTGCTATAATGATTTATTTATTTTTCATCCATATTTTTTTTTTCAATTAGACCTTTATAGAGTCATAGACACAAATTTATTGAGCAAATGAAAGATTATAAAATAGAGCATCAAAATGAAAAAAATATGGAGAAAAGGAATGGTTGTTTCAAACTTGAGACAAAAAATTCATTTTGATCCTTGAACTTTTTAAATTATAGCATCCAGCCCTTTGATATTTTAAAAATTTAATTTCAACCCAATTATTTTTTTATTTTATGATTTGAGAGGTGAAAGAGAAAATAATCGTATTCTAATGATAACGAGAGAGTCTATTAATACTGACTTCAACTATGAAAAATAATGATATTTGTGTGTATAGATACCATTAGATGAAGTATTTTTTGTCATTCAACCTGAGATGATGGATTTGAGCTCATAATTTTTTTTTATTTCGAGTTTAATATTCAAAAATCTCAAAAATAAGTATAATTTACGTAGATGAAGAAGAATCTCAAAAATCGTTCTCAATAAGACTCTCAAGTCTCTTTCAACCAAAATTGTGATTCTGGGCAACCTTAAGAGCTAGCAAAGCGTATATAACAAGAGATTACTAAAGTTGAATGCAGTTATTTCAATGCATAATTGAACTTAGAGAGCATATATATATATATATATATATATATAAAAGGGGGGCTTGAAGAAATTTCTTGGATGTTGACATTCACCTGTTTTTTTTAAAACAATGAAGCAACAACCATCCGTTCTAATATTGTGGGTTGGACTTTATTTAAGGTGTGTTATACAATCAGTATGATATTCAATGGTTAGAGAGTTGTGAGAAATAGTTGCAAGTATTCTACAAATAATGTAATGTAATTTCAAGAGCTAAATTTTAATAGTTAAATAAGTTTTTCTTTTCTTTTTACTTTTTTAAATTTGAGATCGATATTCAAAAAAATTATCATTTTTATTATTCAAAAAATTTATCATTTTGATTGCATTATTTTCATACAAGAAACTCATTTTGAAATATTATTTTAAAATTAGATTAACAAGTCGATTTAAAAAAAAAATCAAAACTACATAATTTTTATTATTTATAAAGAAAATTAAGGATAACTTTTCCGATTCATAACTATTTTTTTTTTATTATTAATATGAAGTTTGAGCATTAATAGTTGATGTTTAAACTTGTTCTGGGGGGG
>Ga0307510_10001019_pt1 | contig 29651 bp, 32 predicted proteins | sample 12_EM_MG_FD_207224 | JGI IMG/M metagenome (GOLD analysis project Ga0307510, IMG submission 207224) | Populus trichocarpa ectomycorrhiza microbial communities from riparian zone in the Pacific Northwest, United States - 12_EM | ecosystem: Host-associated > Plants > Roots > Unclassified | place... | reverse complement strand
CTTGCTTCGTAGATGTCGACGTCTATGGTGTCCTTCGTCAAGAATCTCCAGATGTACACCGTTTTTTCCTGGCCAAAACGGCGAAGACGCCCGATCGCCTGAGTCTCGTTCGCTTGATAGATCTCCTGTGTCGAGGCGAGCAGGGGCGAAAGGAAGATCGCGTGATTAGCTGACGTCAGGTTCGCGCCCGAGGCGCTCTCGTCCATCACGTTCAGCAGCAGCACGCGCTCCTCGCTGTCGTTCTGGAACTTTTCCAGATTCTTGCTCTTCTGCGAGGCAGTGCCCTTGATCTCGAGGAATCGAATTTTGTTGGCAGTGAGCGCTTCTGTGACCTTTTTCATGAGGTCGGCGAACTGGATGAAGATGAGGACGCGTTCATTGGACGGGATGCGTTTCCTATGGCCATGGTGTCAGGGCGACCTTTACATTCACACTTGTGCGGAAAACGGCGGTACGTACCTGATCAAGTGCATGACCTTCTCTAGCTTCATCCCAAAATGCTTCCCCTTGCCATCACGCTCGTAATCGTCAACTCCAAGCGTGTCGCCTTTGACGATGTTGAGAATTCGGGCGGCCGCCTTGCATCGACCCGAACGAGCGTACACGCACGTCTCGCTCTCGGCAGCAGCTTTGACATCGTTGTAACAGCCAGTATGGCCGCAAGACGAAAGGACGGCAATTTCTTCGAGAGGAATGCGCTCGCGGCCGCACTCGGGACATGAAACGACAGGTGGTTCACTTTGCTGCTTCTGGAGATCTCGCACGATGGTGAAGTACCGCAACGAGCGCACGCGCCCGACGAGTTCCTTGGTCAGCCTCCGAATCGTGTGCGTTTGCTCTCGGTGCTGCCAGATCGTCTCCTTGCGCTCACTATCCTTCATCTTGCGACCCGAATTCGAAGGCCGGTGTTCTCCAACGCCCGCAGTATTAAGCAGCTCTAAAACGAGTTTGGTCCCGTCCTCGTCGCCGACGCCTTCGGTGCGACAGACTCGCACGTACTCTCGGAACATGGACTCCTTGGGTTCGTCGTCCAGCCGCTTGCCGATTTCCTTCTCCTTCTCGAGCGCAGCTTTGAGTTTCTTGAGAAGATCGTCTCGGCAGTTCTCGAGCTGCGATTTGCGTTCCTTAACGATGACCTCGCACGCCTTCATCGCATTTTCTTTGTTCGACGTGTCAAGTTCAAAGTGGGAGCAGCGCTTGAGGAGTGCTTCTTCGGCCGTGCTGGGAGTCCAAAGATGTCAGCATCTGGTGGCTAATTCATGGGGATGTAGTACATACCTGCTATCACCGAGGGACTGTGCGACTCGCTTTTCGCGATCGCTGTCGGTCTTCTTCCCCCGTTTGATGGTCATGTCCAAGGCGCGTAAATGGTGCTCAAGCTCAAGATAGATCGCGCGCTCCGCGGCTGGTAAGGAGATCTTTTCAATCTTTTCCTCCCAAGGAATTTCGTCGATCTCGGCGATGTTCTGGTCGATGATTCAGTTTGATAACTGCCAAACAAGATATGAATACGCACCTGGCGAACGAAGCGGTTCAGGAACGTCTGACCGAGCTCATGACGGTGAGTGTGCCAATTCAGGCTGTGCGTTTCGCGGAACGAGTGGAACTTCTCGACGGCTTAGGAGACGCAATCAGACTCAAACAAGAAGTACCGTAAGTTACTTATCGACGTACCGGTTTGTTCTTTCCGCCGCTTTTTGACCTCGGGGGACTTGCCTTCGTTGTGGTCATCGATTCCGAGGTGCAGGTTGAGATGAGCGGCAATCGTCTGGACCGAGGCAAAGTCGTGGATGGGAGGTGTCCCAGACAGCACCCAATGTCGATCGGCGGACAACCGCGTCACCAAGGTGTGGATCTTGCCGTCCAAATACGTGTACTCGTCGACGACCTTGCGAGCCCAGTGGAATATCTCCAGCGGGGGGCAGTGCATCTGCTTCCAGTCGCGCTTCGCCGCACCGCGTAGCTTCCACGGATCCTTCGCCTCGCGCAGCTCTTTTGCCTTGGGCTTATCCTCCTCAACTCGCTTCCGCTTCTTCGACTTGGAGGAAGAGGCCTCGGACGTAGAGATGGGCTCGTCCAAGTCCATCGCGTCTCCGCTCTCCGACTTCTCAGCTTTTTTCTTCGGCTTCGCACTCACTTTGGGCTTGGCCTTCGGCTTTGCGCGCGACTTGGCTTTTGGCGCGTCAGAGTCATCGCCATCGGAAACTTCAGCAGAATCATCCTCATCGACCTCATCCGCGTCGTCGGAGTCCGAGTCGATGAAATCAGGAGATGCGGAGCGACCCTTCTTCTTGGAGCCACTTGCGGCCTTAGTTGGCTTTTCCTCCTCACTATCGGAGTCAACGTAGACGGCCATTTGCGAGACTTTCCGGCCGAGGCGTCGAACTGGCCGCGCATCGCCACCCTCGGATTGATCATTTTCATCGGATGACGAAACTTCGATAGGTTGGGCCTTCCGACTCTTCTGCTTCTGAATGTCTTTCAAGGAAGGAACCTCGACGTGACTGAAGACTAGAGTCCCAGAGCTCGACTTTGGCTTATCGCTCGACTTTGACTTCGGAGCGGCCGGTATCGCTGCGGATTTTCCTTTCGCCTCCGGGACTTCCTGGATACCCCTGATGCGCTTTGACGGTCGCATTGCCTTCTCGGCCTCCTCGTCTAATTCCAAGTTAACACACAAGTCGTAACTTGGATGGAGCAGACTTACCTTTCTTCCGCGCTGCATGGATGGCGTCCATGACGCTGATAGACCTATTTTTGCGCAGCAGGTCGACTTGCCCCTTCAACGTTTCAACAGCAATATCAAGGCGTGCGTTGAAGTAGCGACCGTCAGATGCTGGAAGAGAACCACCAGCAGCGACAGCCTCAAGATTATCAAGGTAAACGTTGCTCTTGAAAAGATTGGACGCGACGACGACAATGTCCGCCTCGAGAATATCCTCGATGGTGGCGGAGTTGAGATTGGATGCGGTGATGAGCGTGACGACCTTCATCTCCGCCTTGGACGAGACGAACTTCTTAACTTCCGTCGACCATTGACGTGTAAGATGAGGAGGGACAACCACGAGAGTAGCCTTGACGCGGATTTTGCCAGGAATTTCCGTGGCGCCTTGCAGTTCGCGGGCGACCTCCTTACGCGTACAGTCAACCAGACCGAGGGTGATAGCTGTCTTCCCGTAGCCGACCTGATCAGCAAGGACGCCCCCACGTATGTACACAGGCTGTTGGGCACGCCCTTCGGCTCGCCAACCCAACGGCTCGAGTATGGCTTCCGAAACCTCCTCTTCGATGAAGGGAGGTGCATCGGGCTTCTCTTGTTCCAACATCCAATGCAACGAACGTAACTGTTCCACGCGGAGAGGGAACTTCTCAAAGTGAGGGGGCTGTTGATGCTGAGGGTCAGGTCGATTGCTCAGCAACGTAAATTTCGGCAAGATGAGCTTGACAAGAGGCTTGAAGTTGGTGTCCAGACGCCAGGACAAGGTTGGTTCACCCTTCCTCCCTGCTGTGGGAAGACGAGCGAAGGCACGGTGGGTCAATGACGCAAGGTTCACGCCAATGCGGACGGTCCCAACTCCGTCACCATCCAACTTGAGTTGGGCCACAAACGGCGCAGGTCGATGTTTCAAGCGGCGTTCGTACTCGCCAGCTTCCGCGCTGTCTTCGACTGCCGCGACCTTCTTTCCCTGTTTAATCCAACGCAACGAGGGGGATAGAGGGGCACATCGCTCGCAATTTGAATGGTCCCCCGGGAGCTCGACCTCCTGCCAGGCAGTGAAGGAACCGTCCACAACTTTGATACGTTCCAGCAACCACGATAAGGCACGGAAAGTTGCACGCTCGTGAATTTGTTCGACCTCTTGCCATATACCCTTTGGCCACTCTGGGCCGGCTTGGGAGTGAAGAGGGACACGAGCGACGAGCAAAGCGTTCGCGGACTTGCAAGCGTCCTTGTTGACTTGGATGTTGAGGCTATCCTGAGGAATGGAGTAACGTGCTCCCTGGACGTCTGAAGGCTATAGATACAAGTCGATATATAAGCGACACACCTACAAATATAAAAGCGCAATACGTACCTTGAGACTGACACCATCCGCGAAAACGTACTTCTGGGGGACAACGCAGGAGACCCGCTGGGGACCGTCCTTGCTGGATTGCCGCCACGAAGGTTGTAGACGAGCGAAAATAGGACGTGTCTCCCGGTATTCGAGTCGGCGAATGCTGGTGGAGAAGACGAAGGCATCGTCGGTCGGCTTTCCAGAACGGATCGGGTCGAGAAGTAAGAATAATGGTGGGAGAGCGGCGTCCTCTTTTGTCGCGATCTTCTTATGAAGCGCGTTGTTCGCAGTCCCGCATTTGTCCAGAAGTACGTAGGTTCCGGTGATGTCGCGATCGAAGTGAACGACGTCCTCAGGCGGAACCGACACTTCGAGTTGAGAAAAAACGGTGGCGTTAAGGAATTTTGGGTCTTGCAAACCGAGTTTTGACTCCCACGAAGGCACTAGTTCTCCAACGCCTTTTATGGATACCTCCAAGGAAGTCGTCTGTGGCAGTGCCACTTCCCACCGACCGTTCAGAAGTGAGCCGTCACAAGCGAGACGAGCAGCCGGATACATAAGCAGTTTGCGAATTTCAGCATTGGCGGGCTCGCTGGGGGACGGTTTGGCATAGAAGAGCCATTCCGAACGTTGTGGGTGAAGACACAGCTCCACGACAGCTTTCGTCGACTCGTATGTTGCGTACCACAACTCTTGTCGCTTGAGCTGGACGAAGCGCAATTCCGGACCCACGGCTTCAACAACCGCATTTCGCCAGATCTCCCAACGCTTAGACGGGATCGCTGCGCCGAATTGCTGCTTCAGCGAGTTTAACAGTTCCTCTGTTATACCGGATAGGTCGAGACACATGGGTAGAGCGGATTTGAGGTCACGCTCGAAGGTAGACGGAGGCAGTCTTGGATGGGCTTTGACATCGACTGGGCGAGCGTTGTGCTCCGGACGGCCACCGCATTTGATGCAAGCGGTAAATCCACAATCATCACAACGACGGACCTCGCGCTCGGTCATATCCTTTCGTCCCTCGCACGTGCAAAATCGCACGCTCTTCATAGCATCTGCAAGAAGGGCAGAGAAAGGCTGTCCCGAAGTCTTGGAAATATCGAAAGGTCTCTCTAAGAGCTGATCTTCGCCGACGAGGTGATCTTGCAAAGAGTCAGAGGGTGAATCGACTTCCATGACGTCTTCGTCGACCTCAGTAATGTGCGTCCCGTGTTTCTCCTCGTATGTCCTCTTGTCGTGGCCAGGCGTCAAGTATTTCATCGAAAGAACTAGAGCGACGAGGATTGTCGTTCCGACGACCGTTGTGGACATGGCATTGCCAGCCAAATCAGCGAGCTGGTCTTCGGTTTCACGCGTAAGCAACAGCTCGTCTATAGGAAGACCTTGTAAATGGAGCGCCTCTAATCCGACCATTGGTCCGCCGCGATTAGTGATATAGGGAATCATGGAGGGGGTGAGACAGGGTGAGATGCCAACACGGTTCGAGCCAATGGAGCGATCCACATTTTGCGACAAGTTCCATACTTGACTGAGAGAAGAACGCGTCAGAGGCAATACGGGGGGGAGTATAAAATATCTTACCTCTTATAGGCGGGGTCGACACCTTGCACGGCTGATCGGAGTAACGAAATATCTATAAGATCCCAGACGCGTTCGACCTGCCCTTGAACCCAGTCTGCCCACCCATAATCAAGCATCTTGACGGCGCCACCTTGTGAGAGATAAGTAGGAGTATGAAGTCGAAGCGATGACACCACCACATACTTTCATCCCAGTTCGTCAACGGACGCTTAGCCCCAAGGGCCTCCTCTAAGCGAGTGCGTTGATGCCGAGATTCACAACGACCCCAGTCTGTCCTACCAGTTTTGCGATCCTGCGCATTGTAACTTTCTCGTACGAGTTTCTCCCTAGCATGGTGGATACGAGGGTCGTCGGAAGGTAAAAGGAAGGCATCGAGGGTGCAAGACGCGTCACGCTTCATGGATGCCATGCGATCCACCCATTTGTTTGGAATGCTGGAAGACTGCGCGTTGACCGCCATCATATAGCCGCGGGTGCGTGTGTGAGGCACGTAATAGGCCTTCGTATCTAGGCGAATCGACTTTGCACTGTACTTCGCGTCCTCGAATTTCTTGACAACGGTCGGCCAAGGGGCGCTGCAGACGTTCTCCAAGATCACGATTGGAGGCCGGTGCTTCTTCACCCAGTTCAGCATGCCGTGAAATGTCCTGCCGGACTCGCCGCCTTGATCAATTTCCTTCTTTTCATTGTTGAGATTCGAATAGTCGACACAAGATGTACCGGCGATAAGGACGTCTACGTTACCGGGGACGAAAGCTTTGGCGCCATAAGCCGTGTATCTATCTCACAGTTAGAAGGCCCGATTAACGAACAAAAGGACACCACGCAACGCACGCATAATCGTCACCCAGTTCGCATACATCTCGGAAAAGGAGTGGTGGCTGAAAATTTCGCTCGATGTACGCCTGTTTGAAGGGCACAATCTCACAAGAGAAGACGTGCTCGACTTCGATGGTGGTACCGAATTTCTCAGTCATGGCACGACTGATCAGATTGAGGGCAAGAAGAGGGGACTCTGTCCCAGAGCACATTGTCGCAACGCGCAACTTCCGCCCCTCGATGTGCTCCGCCAGTGCTTTGACCTCAGATAGGCGGGAAACGATGTCGAGGAAGATGTCGGGTAGACGAGAAATGGGAGGCAGGGACGAGTCTTCTGGGGAGACGTACTTCTCCTTCTTACCCGTTATACCCCCTTCATCGTCTTTCTCCTCCTCTTCGTCGATGTCGATGTCCACAGGGCAAGAGGCGGCCTCATCCGTGGAGGCACCTTCCGTTTCATCTTCAGTAGTACCAGATCTTGGTTTTGCGAAGAACGAGGATATTTTCTTTTGCTTCATCTTATCTTTAACGGACGACATGACGACAAAGAGGGACACGGGGGTTGTAGAAAAGTGGTGCGACGCGGGGGTCTGCGTTAGTCAGATCAGATGAACGCGACACGCGCCAAAACGCAAAGATCACGGGCGCGATATGTCACGCCAACATGACTCGATTTGTCACACGTCACACAGTTACCCACGTTTATCCATGCCCGACGTTCTCCATACCATCAAGATCAGGATACGAAAGATTTTTGGCGATGGTTCCCTTGATTGGTCCGACAGCTCCTACGTCATCGACTGGTATGTGCAAAATTTTGGTTTTTTTGGACAAGATCTCAACGATTTGTAGGATCGTCGTGTTCGGTTTATTCCTTCTCGGCCACTTTGTTCGAGCTTTGCCAGTCTTCGAGAGAGACTTCTCCCCAGACGACCCACTTATTCAGCATCCTCACACTTCTGAACAGTAATCTTTCTCCATTGCGTATCCCCGATTTGAGTGCTCACACAAACCTGATTATAAGAGTGTCAAGCTTCACCAACACTGTGATTGCCGTTGGGGTGCCCGTTACCCTCGCTATCTTTGTAGGGGGATATAGAAACTCAGTACATGAGATCCACCATGGCCTGCTTGCAACGCTCTCTGGCAGGTTCTCCGCGTTTCCGACAGTCGTTAGGTTATACCTTGCTGACCAATCTACAGCACCTTGAATCGCTTGATCACGGATGCAATGAAGAACCTCGTCGGTAAATCTTAGTGCTGTATAGCTAACTCAAACCTCTCACCTATACATATGTATATTTTTGTCCCAGGTCGACTCCGCCCAGACTTTTTATCTCGGTGCCAGTGGGATGCCTCGCAACACATATGTACTGGGTGCGTATCAATATTATTCTCCACTGAACCACCATTCACGTGACACAGAGATACCGAGCAAATTATCGAAGGTCGACTGTCGTTTCCCTCTGGTCATTCGTCCACTGCCTTTGCCGCAATGTCCTTTGTCAGCTTGTTCTTGGCAGGCAAGACGGCTGCACTGTGCTTCGGCGTCACACCCCCTTGTGGCCCCTTCCTTCGCAGCCGGATTGTTCGCTTATGCATCGTCCTCTTACCATTGGCATTTGCCGCTTGGGTTGCTATCACCCGTATTGAGGATTATGTGGGTTGCTCCCCCGACTGCATTCAAGCGCTAGACTGACCATTTTCGAAAGCGCCACCATAAAGAAGATGTGATTGTTGGCAGTGTTATCGGCATTATCTCGGGGACCAGCTGCTACCTTCTTTACTGGCCAAACCCCTTCTCTGCCCACAGTTTTTCTACAGAGACGATGGGCCGCCCTAGACTAGACCTTGCCAACGGCGTCGCTGTTGGATCTAGAGGAGGCGAGGGCTATAGACTAGCCCCCGAGAGTCCCGACTTCGAGACTGTATGATATCGGGTATACCTTTAGGCGTTGGGATACCGTCCTACGCAGAAGTTACCAACCTTTCTGGCACGTTATCACCCCCTTCCACGCGAGTATTCCTCGGCTACGATACCTATATTTTTGGCACGCACTTCGCTCACCTGTTACCCGAAATACAAACTGGATGAACGACGATCGAATTGAGGATCTGTCCATGGCCGCTGTTTATGTTTGGTTAGACTTTTGAAACCGATCAGGGTTTGGTGATCCGAGGACCCGGTTCCTGCTTCATGAATTCACAACAATTCACTGAACCGCACCACTTATGGGGCATACGGGCCATCACCGAACACATCTCCGTAAAATGTGCACAGCCCCATTGCTGAAAACCCGACCCTGAGACACTCTCACCCAACTATTTCCAACCACGTGTCACGGGGCTGATGAAGACGAAACGGGCCCCGCACAAAGCCTACGTTCATTTCATGATCTATCACCATCTCGCCCCGTCCGGCTGCAGTAACACACGCACACCTACAACGTGCAGCCTTTCATTTGTCACGGAATATATTTCCAAGCCAACGGTACCTCGTGGTTTTATAATCATTGTCATTTTCAGGATCTATGAACGAAGCAACCACACCTTCACCCTCCAGTCCTGGCCCCTGTCGCAACGCTTGGGGTATGAGAAACCACCAGGCCTCACACGGTTTTACAATCCTTTGAAGGACCTCCCTTCTCGTTGGCATATACCTCATATCACACTCACTTATCACACATGGAGACGCAAAAATCACCCAAGAGCACCCCATGTTGCCTAATGGTGAGTGATAGGTTTCGTGACACCGTGCGCAGTAGCTATGAAGAACCATCGTTCCGAGTGAAAACCCAATTACCATCCCCCACTTCCTGCATACGACCTCCCGTGGCGCCCTGGCCCCCCATCTGTTGGTCGCCATCACCCTCTCCCAGACCTGCCCGTGCCTGCTGCTCATGAGTACCCCCACCACTGCTACCCTGTGCCCAGCCAGAGCTGTCCTGGGTATTGGTGTGCTCCCCCAAGACGATCGCATCCGTGCCCTGCGAATACCCGTCGCCCCCATAATCCCACTGTGCCTGACCGTCATACGCGAAGCCGCCACGCCCGCCTCGTGTCGTCCCGAGTGCGCCCCTGCCCTGTCCTCCGCGCAAGGGACCTCCACGAGGCTCGCCCGCCCAATGCCCCTGACCAGTCCGTTGGTTGCTTTGCATCGCAGGTCCACCGGCGACGGGCGCCTGTTGGTTGGCCATGCTGACGGTGACTTCCATGACGAACATCATCAGTTCCTCTTGCGATGGCGGACGGCCGTTCGTGACGGCCCACGCCTTGCCCAGAGCTTCCCACGATACGGGCGCCGTCGGGTCAAAGGTCGAATAGTCGAAAGACTCGAGTCCTCCCGGGCCCTCCCTGCCTTGGGGTAGCGAGTCGCTTCCGCTGGCCGAAGGCGCCGCCTGGGACTGGGACGTGGCGCTCATCGTCGAGGATGATTCGTACTCGCCCGAGACTGGCGTGGCCTCTGCGGCACGGGCCGACGTGAGCGACGAGCGTGTGGCAAGTGGCGGTGGTGGTGGCTGTTTTGAATCGTCGGACGGCTCACTCCCATCGTCATCGGACGAGGGCCTGATCTCGCGTCCAAACTCGTCTACCCCGGGATGCGAGGACGAGGGGTCGACGCCGAGATCGGGTTGGTCTGCGATCGACGGCCGATGTGGGGGACTGTAGGGTTTCACGTCCCTCCGACTGGCGGCGGCGGCCCCGTATCTATTCCGGGGCGGGCTCCTCGACCGACTCCTTCGACCGTGCTGCCCCGTGCCAGGGCTCTGAGCCTTATCGTAAAACCGGTCGCGGTAACCTTCGCGATCTTGATCACCGCCATATCGCCCGCGGCCACGCGATCGGTAACCACCACCTCTGAACCTTCCCCGATGGCCGTGATCGCTTTCCTCAAAAGAGGGTGGTGTCGGAAAGTTGCGGCCAACTTGACCAGCATCCCACGACTTGTCCGGCGCGTTTCGCGAGTTATTATTCCAGTAAGTGTGCAAATTAGACGGGCCAGCGACAATGTCGGAGGATGTTGTGGTAGGCGCTGGTGGTGGCGGCGGAAGTGGCGTCTGAAATGGGGGTGGTTTTATCTCAGAGGAATTAACCGTCTGAGTTAATTGCTGAAATAATTTTAACTGATTCGCGTCAAGGTGAGGAACTGGCACTTGTGGGTTTTGAGAGTTATTTGTTACTGTTTGGCTATGGTCCATGTTCAGCCACATATTCATTTGGAAGGGAATTCTTGGGGAATGACTCACAGGCCATCCATAGATACTGGAACATTACTGGCTTGGGAGAGAAGTGCCAGCAACGTTGCTTGCACGGAGACGGCCTGACTGGCTGGGTCTGCAGGCGTTTCAGCGTTCGCGGGTAGACTCAAAGCCGCCTGTGGAGGCGCCGAGCGTGTCACGGGCTCGATTACGGCGTCCGACACTGGTGCGGGAACTAGCACGAAACGAATCAGACATTCGCCATTTCCTCTCACTTTTCCAAAAAGCGTAAAGCGAAAGCACAGTTTGGGATTGCACAAAGGGGGAAATACTTAGCGAACATGGAAATCGGGACAAGATAAGCACCTGGAGCGTCATCACCCTTCAGCACGTTTTCCAATCTCGTCACCACCGCCGGCGGGAATGTAGTCGACTTGGTCCAGATGTCGAGTATCTTCTTCGCCTTTTCCTGTCAATTTGTAGTACCACAGCAGGTAGTTAGAACCCTCGTTCAATTTCACCTAGCCGTCAGAAAAAAAGAGACGGAAACTATGGACCCAAGCGTAACATATGAGATTGGTCTCTTGTGATGCGCTCATTGTAACGAGCTGCGACGTGTGTAATCCGCCGGGATTCGCGAAGCTCAGATTGAATAATGCCTCGCGGCGGGCAGGCGTGAATACATGCCCCTCGGTGGCGCAAATGCCGTTGCCATACTCGGCATTACCAGCCTTGGTAAACCTACCCCTGCCTGTGAAGGGAGAACAACTAATACAAGAGATTCTCCCAGGTGTGATAGGGAGATCAGCTACACATGATCACTGACCTTGCCTTCCGGCACACCGGAACTCATCATGTCCTGAAATAAGCCCTCTAGGACAGCTTCCAGTTTGAGTAGGAAGGTGGCACTGTTGCCAGACGGAGCGTCGCCAGTGAACCCGTGCTTGAGGGCGTGGCCGCGAGCAGCACGTGCCAACGCATCGAACGCATACAGACTAGGCACCTTATACTGAGGCTGCAGAGATTTGTGCGTGCGGTATAACATGGATACCATCTGCACATCGTTCTGTGTAAGGAAAAAAAAGTTGAGCGGACGATCCGAGAGTGATGGGACGGGAAACGGAGTTGGAATTAGTCCTGCGCTGTCTTACGATGGGATAGCTAGAACGCACCTCGAAGCACTTTTTTGCCACCTCGCTCAATTTGTTCATCTTGGAGAGTGACACACGCCTTGTCGACACAACATCTTTGAGCGCATTCTCGAACTCCTATCGAGTCATGGTGATCAGCCACGGCTCTCTTAGGGAAATCGTGATTGTCTGTATACCTCCAGGGAGGACATTATGTGCTTGCTACCAACGGTTTAGGTTCAAAGGTTAGCAACAGGCCGGGTATGGTGCACCACTGACTCAAGAAAGTCTCAGGATGGAGTGGAAGGGGTTACTTTGTTTGTCATTGTTATCACTCGGGCGCCTGTCGGCCTTACAATTAATGAATGCCAGGACCCAACAAGTGCCCTCAAACTCAGACCGCTTTGCAGGCTTTGCTCAGATTCAATCCCTCGGCAATATTTTTTCACTGATCATAGCACGTTTTCTTACTTCCCCCTCGCCTTCGTCACCCAGATTTGACTTTTAGAGATTCCTGTTCTGGCGGTTGACAGTGATTAGGTCCTCGGCTATCCATCTGTTTGAGCCAAGGGCCTGGTCCCATCCCAAACCGAACCCCTTCGTCTGGGCTTCTAGGACTTACAACCGCCGAGTTGCAGTATGCCTTCTCAACGAACTTTAAGCGCCCGGTCATTGAGAAGCCTTTCTCAAACAAGTCTTCCACCTGCCATTGAAAGGTCATGATTACCTCTTGGGAGAGTTTGCTTGCCAACCAAGCCATGTTCAAACAGCAACCATACTGTCAGGGATCTGGACAGGGAGAAAGGTGTAAAGGTATGGTAGGCTATATTGGTATCTCATAAGAGGTGGACATGGTCAAGAAATCATGGTGAGTGAGCATGCCCCGCCATCAGCTTATTGACCATATTTGAGCGCTGAGGCGTATCGGCGAAGAGTGCGCGAACAAGTTTGATCAGTTCCTGGGTCTCGTAGTCGATGAGAGCACCTTCGTCAAAGAGGTAGCTAATGTCTGCCAGAGATGCCTCCTGCAAAGGAAACCATTTGAACCAATCCAAATGTATCCGCAGAACAAACGTACCAAGAGTTCGGAAAGATATGAAAATTTGAGCCACGCGGGGACACACCCAACGACGAAGGAAGGCTACATTCACATGAGCAAAGTGGAAAGGCAACGAATGCGCAAGTACATACTTGTTCAGGATCATCGATGAATAACCCTTCGAGGGAATGTAATATGTGACAAAGCTCGCTTAATCGGTGGGATTCGACTTCCGTGATGTCCGGGAGCGCAAGTATATCGTCCATGATACACGTGAGACAGAAATTCACCAGGGATCCAAGTGCGCCGAAGTACTGGGACTTGCTTAGAATACCCTACATTTGCCCCATGATAAAACCATCACGTGAAGGAGGGTTAGATGGCTCACCTTCCATTTCCTCGCAACCGTCCGCACTTGCGAGAGAACGCCCATCACGGCTTCTTCACATTCATCATAATGTTCCTGTTCCGAAGTGCCGACGAATCCATCGGCCTTCTTCAGTGTGGCTATCACTAAGTCTTGTTGTGCCTCCTGCCATGGGTATAGGTCATTCATCGGAGCACAACAAGCATCAAGATAAGCACACCCACAACACATTGTTCATATAGTCTTGTTCCAATTGCCTCCAGAGAATATGCTGTCTCAAGAAGCCTGTCCTTGGCGCCGGCAGCACACCGTCGTGCAGCGCTGAGAACCCTTCCACGCGCGTATATGCAGTCATTTGCGAACAGGATAAATTTGGGTTCTGTTGGCCGCTCGTCGAACTTGACGGGATACAGTGCCCGGAATAGATCAAGCACGGCAGGAGCCGTCTGAAAGATCACGGTTCCTCGTGTCTGTTGCAGCTTCGAAGACGCCTTCGAATCGAAAATTGTCGTCGACGCAAATTCCTCTCCTTCGCGTAAAATACCATCCACAATATCCGCAAGTTGCTGTGCACGTCCAGAAATGGCGTACGTTTCTACTGCCTGCGGTACCGACTTTGGTGGCGGTTCCCTCGCCTTGCTTGAGGGAGCTGCGTTGGTTGTTCCTCCAACTGGCGCGCCTGGCCTAGCCGTCGTCGGCGGTGCATGTCGAGCAGTGGCGGTGGATGAGTCTGTGGCTGATTGTGGAGAGTGTGGCGGAGTGGCCTTCGCCTTCGCCTTGCTCGCGAGCTTTTCGAGACGACTAGCAGGTTTGGGTGGGGGAGGAGGCGGACCAGATGGAGGCGGAGAAGGGCTAGATGACTCTCCCCAAGGATCATCGTCCCAATCCACACCATTATCAGAGGAAGATGCCTGAGGGGAGGTAGTTGCAGGGTTCGCAGGGTTCGCATCCTCGCCACTGTCATCCCAACCCCATGCGGAGTCGCCGACCACCGGTTCTGCCCCTGCAAATGCGCCCTTTGGGTGAGGTGAGTCTGGAGGGTTCTCTGGTTCCGTGGGTTCGGGCTCAGTTGGCGCGTCGTCAAATCCCCATGCATCCTCGTCGTCAGCGGCAGAGACCATATCGTCGGTGTCCCCGCTCTCTTCCCCTTCCAACCCCCATGCGTCATCGCTGACGTCTCCGGCTACCTCTGACTCAGAGCCAGAACTTTGATTGGCCGGAGCGGAAGTTGGCGGCGGAGCTGGTGGGGCATTCGGTGAATCGACCTCTACACGAATTTGCACGACATCGTCTTGGTGAAGAATCATCCGTCTTGCATCCTCTAGAATTTGAGCCCTTCGCTTCCTCTCGTAATGTGAAGAAACCGCGTCGGACCATGCTTGTATCTCACGGTCGCGTGGATCTTGGCCAAGCATGCCTACGATATACTTCTCTTCGAATTCGTTAGCCTGTTTCACGAGGCGAAGATATGGCGGCAAAGCCACAAGTGAGGATGGCAGGAGAGAAACCAGGAATTGCTGTAGCAAAGCAGTGGTAATCGGTTTGCACAGTGCTTTTTTGAAACCTGCTGCGTGTGAGGGAGGCAGGGCGACGAAGAGATGTGCATCGAGAAAGTCTAGAACGGAGGCCAGATTGTTCAAACGCGTTGATAAATCCTCATCAGCAGACGCAGAAGGGAGAAGAGAGAGCGTCGACGACGAATACGGAATTCCGGACGAATCCTTCGGAGATGATTGTGTCAGGGAGGTGGATTGGGTGAGAAGACAATCAATGTAGCATGCACTGATGTCGCGGCGAAGCACACCAAGGTGGCTTGAAAGGGAGGTGGCGGAAAGGGATGAAAGTATTGACGACAAACTGAGCACCGTTGTTGAATCGCGGACTGAAAACCACGTCAGGAGGTGAGTTGAGTGGCATTAGCTATAATTTGCCCACCTTGCACTGAGGGCCGGACCGTGAGTTCCCGACGGGAAAGTACCAAACTCCTCGTGTATGCGTCGGTAAGCTGTTCTTCTATGCGGTCCCTCACGGCCCTGAACGCAGCCTATACGAGAAAAACCTAGTTGTTCAATTACTCACGAAAGGCATTGGATCGTGCGATGCACCTTCAAATGTGCGAACACATCCGCCTCCGTCAAGGCGGGTGGCGCAGAATCTAGTGAGTCCTGAAGCCGAGTTGAGCCTTCCACAGCCTGGGCGAGCCGTCCCTCATTGGCGAGGATGACGAGGGAGTCATATTCCTTCCTACATCGTAAGAGGTGTTCCATTGCGTCACATGTCGTTTCGGAGTCTTGAGTTTGTTGTGCCAACGTGGCATGCGCCGACAGGGTACGTAGGAGGGAAGGGATGATACCAAGCTTCGCGGAGATATCAGTTATGTCATGAATAGCTTGAAGAAACCTGCTACCTCTGAGTGTGACACGGCGTCGCGAAGCACATTCACATTTGCAGTGAGTGCACTGAAGCGTTCTTGCACAGCTTTCGAGGACGCTAATTGTTGTTCGAACAATGGAAGGTCTCCATGTATCCGCTCGTGTATTTTAGTCTGGGGAAGAGTCAGTATGCGGTATATATGTAGGGTGTAGCAGTATATGAATATGGAGCACACTTTAGACTCAAGAATGGCCTGGTCAAGCTCTTCGACCCACGACGCGGCAAGATCTGCATTTAGTGCGTTGGCACTTGTTGAACCGATTTTCGAAAGTATTCTCGAAGAGATGTCTTGAGAGGCTGGATTACGTGGTAAATGGGAGGGTACTGGGAAGGCCATGTGTATTGCATACTGGGTGTGCACTGGCAACAAGGTGGGGTTCAACAACCCACACGCCTCCGGGCCGGAGTCCCGTGGGCTAACTAACTTACGACTTGACGACTTACGACACAAGCACCAACGTGCGTTCGAGAAATATCGCTGCAATCATGCGGGGCTGAGAAGTAATGAACAGGTGATCTAAACATGTAGGGTGCTACTCTTTTGATTTTGCATTTGCCGTCAGTTCGACTGCATTCTTAAACGCTCCCAAGAGCGCGGTCAACTGAATCCGTTCATTTGCCCCGGCTGATAACCGATATCTGTCATGAGGTTAGCAACGCGGGACGGACTAGGACGCATAGAGACAGCTGACTCTGTTGTTGCAAATTGGTCCAGGAGGTATACCCGCGCTGCGGGTGGGAATTCAATAGTATCTATGTATTCATAAGCCCCAGCAAGGAGATCTTGTAGCGCCAGACCTCTGTCAGTCTTAAGCGCAGTGATCACTGACCCCAATCGTATGATTTATGTCAACAGCGTTTGTGATAGTAAAACGACTCACTCTGAAGAGAAGTGGTAAATTCTTCGGTCAACATGGAATTCACAATCGCTTCGATATCCGCCGGATGTGGGCTTCCAGTGCATGTGTAAACTTCTGTCTCTCCTATACGCTCGTAGGCTGCATGACAAGCTTGCAGCACGTTAAGAGCACGCCGCATATCACCCTTGGATAGCTTGAGCAGGGCGGCTTTACCATCGTCAGTGAGGTTGACACTACACGAACGCGTTAACAGCATATCGTGGCGCGCTATGAAAAAGTTGCACCTCTCAGCGTCCACAACGTTATTCAACCTCTTCTCAACTTCTGTTATAGGGAGCGGCGAAAAGCGGAAACGAGTACAGCGGCTTTGGATAGCGGGTATTATCTTGTTGACGTAGTTGCATATGATGCAGAAACGGACATTCTTTGTGTATTGCTCAATAACACGGCGGAGTGCAGCTTGTGCAGCGGTAGTCATCATGTCCGCCTCGTCCAGTACGATGAGTTTGAACCCTTTTGAAAATAATGTCCGGGTCTCTGCGAACTGTTTAATCCGTTCGCGGACGACGTCGATACCTCTATCATCAGAGGCATTTAGCTAGTAAAAGTTGAGTATGTTAACCAGACCCTGTGGCAAACATATTGTCCCACCTCAAGGATCTGTTTGCGAAATGTGGGACCGTATATTCGTCTTGCTACGGCAATAATCGTGGATGTCTTTCCAGTACCAGGTGGACCATAGAAAAGAAGATGAGGTAATCTATTCTTCTCGATGAATCTTTCAACTGGTTAGGAAATGATGAGTTGGGCGGAAGAATAGTGGAAAGATATAGAGACGGACTGGTGCCTATGATATCCTTATGGGAGACAACATCGTCCAATGTTACCGGCCTGTATTTTTCCACCCTGTGTGTGTTCTCTGTTGGTCGTTATCTTGAACGCGAGAGAAATCTCATGTACCAAGGGAGTGTGTCGTCTCTTCCCGTTGCATGGTCCCCGGGTTCATCGTCAAGGACAGCCTTGCCTTTCCCTTTGGCAGCTGACGGTAAGGGAGGAGGTTCCGAATCAATCTGTTGCATTTCTTCATCACTGTCCATGTCTGATTTGTAAGTGTGTAGGGGTGGAAGGCGCGTCTTACGGACTCGACGCGTCTGGCTCAATGGCACGCGACGCGCACCGTCCCGGCAGAATGCGGTGAAAACTTTATTTTTATCCCACGCACAGACCATCGACAAAAAGTGCTTAAGTCTATCGGTCCTTTGCACTGTGACTCCTCATCCAAACACCGGCTTGCCTCGTCGAAGACTCCACCGCTCAGCTCGCTGGATAGATAGAGGCGTCCGGTCAGCATGTTTCATATCATTCTATTATACTTGGGCTGATTCCCCCTCAGTACAAGATGCAGATCTTCGTTAAAACGTGAGTTTACATCGAGTTACATTTCTTGAATCTCATATTTCTATTCGTTTCCAGTCTCACTGGAAAAACGATCACCCTTGAGGTGGAATCGTCTGATACAATCGATAATGTCAAGGCAAAAATCCAAGACAAGGAAGGGTGAGTTGTACAATTTGTTGTTCCAGTCGAACATTCTGTGACCCAAAGGCCAACGCTAGTATTCCTCCGGACCAACAGCGTCTGATTTTTGCCGGAAAGCAACTTGAAGATGGACGCATGTTGAGCGACTACAACATCCAGAAGGAATCTACCCTTCACCTCGTTCTCCGCCTGCGTGGTGGGGCCAAGAAGCGCAAGAAAAAGACATACAACGTATGTTTCAACATCTTTCGGGTGACCCTTTGGTGCACTAAACCATGGGACGTATACAGACCCCGAAGAAGATCAAGCACAAGCGCAAGAAGGACAAGATGGCCATCCTGAAGTACTACAAGGTGGAGTCTGATGGCAAGATCAAACGTCTTCGTCGCGAGTGCCCAACCCCTACCTGTGGGGCTGGCGTCTTTGTACGTGCATTTATCCTAAATCAGAAAACATCTCATTGCTCCCTATAGATGTCGTTCCACCAAGACCGCCAGTACTGTGGCAAGTGCGGCTTGACGTACACATTCCAACCTGGTACCAAACCTCCTGTAGCATAGTTCATGCCATGCGTTTGTAGTCACCCCATGCGCCTCGTTATGCAACAATATTGTACCTACCGATCGAGCATTGCCCGTTCTGGAGCTGTGAGCACTGTGAGTTTGCGATGACAGAGATTTCGATTCCTACCCGCCTGTAGAAGTGGAAGCTCGTGGGCATCAGGCTAACTTGGATTGTCTGCTGCATAAGAGGAAACACTTGTATAACAAAAGCGACATGTACAATGAAGTGAGAAGTATAGAGAACAGTTTGGGGGGATATTACACGTTGCTAACATATCAAGTCTACAGATTCTAAGGGGTCATCTAGAAATAAAAGGTATTAAGTGAACTAAACGGGTAAATCGTGTATGTATCTGGGAATTCTAGTGGTGATGAGAAAATGAGAAAGCGTGGCAGCTTGCCTATACTCTAAGTTGGAACACCACGGCCATCAAGGCCAAAGTAGCACTCTAAAACATCAACCCAAGACGTTTCGTCGCCGCTGTCAAACTCGATTTCCTGGAGTGCCGGAAAGGCGCAGTAGACGCACTGCGCTAGGCCGGCGGGGTCTATCGTCTTGCCCGTGCGCACGCACCCGATCGTCAAGCGGGCAAGCGCGGTCTGCGAGGGCACGACCAAAGGCGGGTGCGCGGGCTTCGGAAGGACCATGACTTCCGCGGGGAGACCGAGCTGGCGCAGACGCGGGCAACGGGCGGCGAGGACGGACAAGCTGGCGGGCGTGGCGCGCGGCTGCGTCGTGAAGTATGCGGGCAGGTCAAAGGCGTCGACGGGGCGCGACCACAGGGAGAGTTCCTCGATCTCGGGCCACCAGTGGGCGATGGTCGCCAGGTCCGCGTCGCACAGGTCTGGAGGGACGGTCGCGTCGAGCGCGAAGCGGCGTAGGTGGGCGAGACGGGCGAGCGGGGCGAGGGTCGCGAGGGTGACGTGGAGCTTCGGGGGCAGGTCAGCGTGGTCGAGCGCCTCGCAGAAGATCGTCTGCGCCTCGAAGGAGAGGTCGGTCAGGGATGGGTGGGTCCTTTCCGCGAGGATGGCGAGCGCGGGCGTCCAGGAATCGACGGAGCGGAGCTTCAGGTCGGATTCCAGGTGGACGGTGTGCAGTCTGCTGCTGCTGCTGCTGCTGCTGCCGCCCGGCGGAAGGTGCGCAAAAAGAATCTCAGCGGCCGCCGGGGATGCGCAGATCCGAAGGGCGCGAAGAGAGGGGAAGAAGGACGTGGGACTTGAGCCGGCAGCAGAAGCGAAGCTTTCGGCCAGATCCGCTACGTTGGGACAATTCAGCTGCAGGCGTAAATCTTCCAGGTTCGGAAAGCAGGCGATGAACGCTAGCGTACGTGGCATCAGCTCGGAACCACCACAAACGCTAAGGGAGCGGAGGCCGCGCATGAGCGCAACTGAATTGGTAACTCGATCCGAGAGCCGACCCCGCAGATGAAGGTGTTGTAAATTCGCCGAGACATGCGCGACAGCGTCTAGATACACATGCAACGACTCATGAAGCCCCTGGGTCTCCTTGCTGGTACGAAAGCCAACATCGACACTGACGCGTTGCAGGGTCCGCGAGAGATACAGGGCGAACGGAAAGTCTTGTCTGGTGGCATCCTTCAAAACCAAGCGCACCGACCGAAGTGAAGGGAGAGCTAGGTTTCCAGAGGCGATCGCGTCGACAATTTTGGGACATAACTTGAACTTTGGTAGCGAGCATGTACTCTGGCCTACGTTTCGAACCCGCGAAGCATAGGCGTGAAATCGTGTAAGGGCATCAGAGGACTCATAACCACATGGCGGATCCTATAACACATGTCATATCCGTTCTTGTTAGGAACGCCAAGCATGATATGGGGTGGCATACTCACGTGGGGAAGAAGGGCAAGCAAAGGGTCAATCGAAACGAGGGACGCCCACAGGTAGTCTAGGGCGGGGTCCTTCCAGGCGCGACAAACCGTGGCGAGACGGTAGAATGTCTTTGAAGCAAGTAGACGATTCGAGTCGTGGTCAATATGGTCGAGGATAATCCTGAGAATTTCATCTAAGAGGAGTACCGGGTGCATGATAGGAAGCCGAGAATTCGACTCGAGTGCGTCGGGGCTTTATGATAGTAGGAAGAGAGGGGATATATACTAATGGAAAGCAAGGCGGTTTGTGAAAGGAGGCCTTGATAGCCTTTGAAACGGAGGTGGCGCAGGGACAGATGGAGGTGAATGGAAAAAGAACGGAATGAAAGGGGAAAAAAAACGCGACATTCGCGTAAGAGATGAGATATGAAATATTATGTAGGGCGAAGGCCGGCGTCAGGTTGCCTAGGCGAGCCTTTGGGTGGGGAAACAAAGTTGGACTGAGGAGAAACCGTTGAAACCGCTCAGAGCGCGAAATAATGCCCTGCTTGGTGTTTTCCTAATTTGGTCACCCAAATTTCCTCTCCGTGGGTCGTGATTGGTTCGCTCGCGGACGGTGTCTCCAGAGGTGCGCGGGCCGCGGTCAAAAGTTTTGATCGTCCTCCGACGCTCATCCCAGTCCGCTCTCGGTCCGAAGTGAAAGGTAAAAGAAAATAAGGTGAGCACGGTCCATCCCGAATCCGCGGCCGTCCTAGCGGCGCATCACTACTCTATCTTATTGCTATATGACCGGACTTTAGAGAACCAAAACGGTCTCTCGTTCTTCAGTCCCAATGCCGTCGCCTCCCCGTCTTCTAAATTTATCGACGCGTACTCGATGAACTCTAACTTATTCCACTGGCCCAATGGTCGTGACCGCAGTGTCAGTGTCATCTGAAAGGAGTAGCGTGACGTGGGGTTCGATGGGTCAACCAGGTTCGAAACGAGCACAGTTAACCCGGAGAGCTTCCACGTGCCAATATAGAACCCCTGAAAGGATTTTGTTTTAAAAAATATCATGGAAGAAAACTGGCCTAGGCCTATGCCGCACCTTCATGCGAAGTGTTGGTCGAAGCATGGTGATTACATGTTGCGGCTCGTGCTCTTCATTCGCAAGGAGTGAAATGACTTGTCCGTTCGGGTAGAACCGCCTGAGTGAGGAAGTATGAGCAGACGTCTAGGAAACCTCTCGTAAGAGGTACGCACAGATAGCGATGATAGGTGATAAGGTGACTTATCTGTGCCATGTCAGTCCGGTCACTTGCGCGAAAAAAAAAGTTTGTCACCGACATTAACCCATGCATTTTCGCTCATCCCGTGCCGTCTGCAACTGATGATGAATAATACGAAACATGTACGTCTTTGACAGGCAAGTACATGTAGTGGCATACCGCTATATAGACGCCGTCCAATCGTACGCGTGGCCGCTCAATGTACACGCGGCGATAATCTGATGAATGCTCCTCTACAATGTCGTCGAGGACGTCGCCTGGTGAGATCTGCGGCGGCTTGTATATCGTCTCTACGAATCCCCTATGGAAGAGGTGCACAATAAGAATCTGTTTCGTCCATCGGTGACAAGGTGCGGAAAAGGCCGTTGTTGGAAACAAGAAGAGATTCGGGAACATGGTCGATCGGTGCTGCGGATTAGGAAAGAGAGGAAGTAAGAAGTCTGACCTCCAAATTGTGGCGTCGAGCGTGATCGTCCTTGCTTTCCTGCTCACGCGGGCAAATCGTTCGATTGCCGCAACGCCCAAGTAGCTGACGAGGTATACCAAAAGTTCGTCTGGGAGTCGCTGGAGAGGAGACGGTGCCTTTTCGTCCTCAGGTTCGAAAGATAATAGCATAGGAAATCCGGCCACGATCTCCGCCAGCAAGCCGGACATTTGAGGCTCGGGATGATGGTGGGTGGAGGTGTTGTTTGCGTGTACTGCCCGAGGAGCGGGGGCATCCGATCCTGAACGTACGAAAATTCCTGCCTCCTTCTCTGCGTTTCGTTCAGGACTTGTAGCGGTCGGTGCAGTAGCTTCTAAGGTCCGAGAGGCCCTCTTCTCCCGGAGATGATACGCCCTGTCCACGTTAGAGTCCATGCGGAAAGCCTGTCGGTACAGTCGCAACGCTTCGTCGAGTTGGCCAGCTTGCTCGTGTTTAACGGCCCCGGTGTACACGTCAAGCGCATCGTCGCGCAACTGTGATGCAACTGACCGATGGGGATCACCAGTGGTCCCAGAAGTGAGAGTCTCTTCGGGAAGTACAGTGGCGGAATCGGCAGAGTCTTGAAGGGACTGCTGCTGCTGCCATTTCCGCTCCTGCACCTCCCTTTTCCAACTCTCACGAAAGTCCCTGAGCTCGTCCGTCTCCTGCTCCTCCACGGTGGCCATAGGTGTGCGGTGTTGCCAGTGTGGCCTCAGGCAGCTGACTAATGCTTGTGCCCACTCGAGGTGATTACATAAAAGTTCCCTGGACTTCGTGGCCTTCATCAGAACTCGCACGCAATTTACGACCCACAAAGTCTAGTCTTCCTACTAGAGACTCTCCTCGCCCTCCATCACCCGCCGACTCGACCTGTCACACCAATTTCCCGATGGAGAGCAACAGAGATGAGGCACTCCGCTGTCTTCACATATCTCAGAAACACCGCGCGGCTGGTAATCTCCCCTCTGCTCGCAAGTTTGTTCAGAAGTCGTTGGCACTCTTTTCCACCCCTGAGGCCGTCAAGTTACTCGAATTGATCGATTTCGAGGCCTCCTCATCTTCGTCGTCTGCGTCCTCCGCTGGGGCGTCGTCATCCTCGGCGTCCGCAACGACGAACCCCACGTCCTTCACATCCGCAACGGAGACACATCCGTCTGCGTCCGGCGCGAAGCATCGGAATGCGCCATCCGTCGCCGAATCAGCGAGCAAGAAGGAGAAACGGGAGTACACAGCCGAGAACCTTGCGGTCGTCAAGCGCGTACGGACGTGTAAGGTGACGGAATACTACGAGATCCTCGAAGTCAAGAGAGACTGCGACGAGGCAGATGTGAAGAAGGCATACCGTAAGGTGAGCCGCAGTGTCATACGGGAGCATGGTATACCCCTGACATTTGTGTAATGTGCAGCTGGCGCTTGCGTTACACCCCGATAAAAATGGTGCGCCAGGTGCTGACGAGGCTTTCAAGAGTGTGTCCTCTCTTCGAGAAGTTTTCTGATCCGGTTGATATTGACGTTTGATTCAGTGGTTTCTAAGGCATTCCAGGTTCTCTCTGGTTCGTACTTGGTCATGCATCTTCCATGAAGGTCTCATGAACACCCTTGAGTACAGACTCACAAAAGCGGGCGATATATGACCGCAGCGGGGGCGATCCCGAGTCGAGATTCAGTGGAATGTCGTCTTCAGGGCCGTCATCGGGATTCGCGACTAGTCCGTTCGGCGGTGCGTCGTTTGAAGGGGAGCTCAGCCCAGAAGACCTCTTCAACATGTTCTTCGGCGGGGGTGCCTTCGGTGGGGGTGCGACCTTCAGTTCAGGACCAGGTAACATCCCATGAAGAGTATTTGAGACAAGACGCATGTCCTAATCCCCGTTCATAGTGTTTACTGCCAGTTTTGGACCCGGGGGTTTCCGCACAACCCGCGTTCATACATCACGCGCACGACCACAAGAACAGCAACAGGGACAAGCTGCTCCTCGGTCTCTCTTCGTCCAGCTCCTCCCTCTCATCATCCTATTTGCATTCTCCCTCCTCTCTGCTCTTCCGGACCTGTTTTCCACGCCCCCCACGCCGGATCCACGCTTTTCATTCGAACCCTCGTCGCGATTCAATATGCCAAGGATGACACAGTCACTTGGCATACAGTATCATGTCAATTCTGCCGAGTTCTCTCGTCATCCTTTATCAGCAGAGATTGCACGGTCAGGGCAGAGTGATAAGCCCTTACCCATGCCTACTCTGAAGCGCTTTGAGGAGAACGTGGACCGTGCATTCACACGGGAGACTTACGCGGTATGTCAGCGCGGATTGGACTCGAAGCAGCGGCGAAAAGAACAGGCGATTGGCTTCTTTGGCATCGGCGCGGATTGGGAAAAGGTCAAGCAGATAGAGGCGGAGACTGTGGAGAGCTGCGAAACGCTGAAGGCCATGGGATTGCTCAGGTAGAAACCCGAACAGAGCTAGGGATCTAATTATGCACACTCTTTATTTGGTGTCGCAGCCGTCGACAGTCGAGGGCTCGCATTCCGTATTCCAATCTTAGGGATACCTGTTTATTCATTACCGTGCAACGGAGACCTATGTTATTTATTGACATGCATCACACTCCCATTTATGTTTCGAAGAGCCAATATACCGAGGCATCGACATGGTATAATATCGGGTTGCGCGTTGTTGACCAAGACACGGGACGTAGGGAGTCTCAATTAGGGTGATCGGTTGCGCAGATGATCAGTTCAGTCGGTGTCTTAGGATAAAAAGAATGAAGAATGACTCGTTGCTTGTTGAAAAGAAACACATTCTATTGGGGTGCATATCCTACGCCACCTGCTTTTGCCGCTCCAGCTTGAGGTAGAACTCCTCCTGGCGTTGCACTACAGGAAGAAAGGTCAGAAGATCTGAAAGTGACGAGACTGATTGAATCAGTAACACAAGAGAACCTGGTACTGACCAGACTTCAGGTGAATGCCATACCTGTCGTTGAAGGGTCAGTGAAACGTCAATTATGCAGAAGCCAAAAAAAAAGTACAGACCAGTAGGCGTAAGCACTTGAAATGCCAAAGCCCATTGCGCAAGAGAGGTCAAGCCAGAGCCTCTTTCTGAGTTTTCCGGTAATAGGTGCGATGGGCATCGTGGGGGTGGAGGTTGGGTGAGTTTGTGGTGTTTAGTTACAACCTATCGGTCAAGCGAGTGGGTGTCGGCGACGTCCGTCACGATGGCCAAACAAACAGCACCAAATGATGCATCGATTACATAATCCTCCACAGTACGTAGGCCTGCCGAGCCGAGGTGGTCTTTACTTTGCCTCACATTACACCGTCCTTCATTACTCATCTTGCAGGACGTGCCAACGATCTATCAATCATATAAATTACCTCTACTTTTCCCTAAGGGTGGACGATCCTCAGATCTTTACGCCCTAACCGTGCCTACCTTACACCCTCTTACCTCATGGATCCAGACGCCACAGGCGGCTGGCGATTTGCCCAGTGTTTCGGTGACAAGGGCGATGTGGAAGACATCACAGAAGGTAATTAGACTTCCCACTTGTGTCTGGTTTGGGAGTTGGGCATGTCGCCTCTCCCACTCCTGCGCCCTCGACCCTTGCGCGACGCCCGCTCCACCTTTCCTGCAGTCTCGCTCACAAACTCCAAATCTGGACAGCCGATATCATTTCCGCCGTCGAATTTGATTCCACTGGAAACTACCTCGCAACGGGCGACAAGGGCGGTCGTGTAGTGTTATTCGAGCGAAATGACATGGTGCGTTCTCCCCACCCCTCTGACTCCCTTGTGTCCGCTCTACCGGCGGTTGCTAATGACGTCCTCTTGTCCATCTGCGAAACCCACATCCACTTCGATCTACTAGAAAAAAAGCTGCGAATACAAATTTTACACCGAGTTTCAGTCGCACGAGCCAGAGTTTGACTACCTCAAGTCTCTCGAGATTGAGGAGAAGATCAACAAGATTCGATGGTGCAAACGACAGAATTCTGCGCACTTCCTACTCTCGACGAATGGTACGTCCCTGTCCGATCAACACCATCATGTATGGTCGATATCTTATTTGCGTGTTTTGCGTGGCACCGCGTAGACAAGACGATCAAGCTGTGGAAGATCTTCGAAAAGTCGTTGCGGGTGGTGTCAGAATCTAACATGGGCGATGGTCAACGAGCCCTCCCACCACCGTCGTTGAGACAGCACCTGCGATTACCGCGTATGCAACATCAAGACAACATCATCGCTGCCGTGCCTCGTAAAGTGTACTCCAATGCACACGCTTATCATATCCACTCCATCACCGTCAATTCCGACCAGGAGACGTATATCTCCGCAGATGATTTACGGGTCAACCTCTGGAATCTGAACATCAGTGATCAGAGCTTCAGTTCGTGTTGTTTTTCATTGTTTTGTAACCCTGACCCGATAATCCGATTTTGATCCACGTAGATATCGTGGACATCAAGCCAACTAACATGGAGGAACTCACTGAGGTCATCACAGCTGCCGAATTTCACCCAACACAATGCAATGTCTTCATGTATTCCAGCTCGAAAAGCAATATTAAGCTCGCGGACATGCGAGACTCTGCGTTATGCGACCGACACGCGAAATGTACGTCACCGTCTCACAGTCATATCGGATCCTGTTTCTCAAGCAAAGTCTTACGATCTGACCCCAGTATACGAGGAGGAAGAGGATCCAACGAATCGATCATTCTTCTCGGAAATCATCTCTTCTATCTCGGATGTCAAGTTCAGCCATGACGGGCGATACATCCTTGCACGGGACTACCTGTCATTGAGGATCTGGGACGTCAACATGGAGTCTCGACCGTTGAAGACGATTCAAATACATGATCACTTGCGCGGGAAGTTATGTGATCTGTACGAGAACGACTGTATCTTTGACAAATTCGAATGCACGTGGAGTGGAGATGACAAGTGGGTTCCTCTTCCTCTATTGACTATCCTCCCGAAATGAATACTTTCCAGGAATGTTCTGACGGGTTCTTACCACAACTACCTGCGGATCTTTGATGTGGATACACTGAACGACATTGTATTGCAAGCTGACAAGTCTGCGTTTAAGGCGAAGAAAATCGGCGGGCCTTTACCGGGCAGCAAGCCGCTTGCAGCCAAGAATGGTGTAAAGCCAGGATTGAAGGATGCGATGCAGCTCGAGCCGCTGGACTTTAACAAGAAGATCCTCCACGCGAGTTGGCACCCCAAGGAGAACACTATCGCGGTTTGTCCCCTTTAATAGGGCGCTCGCTGTGACAACACTGACACCGCCACTTCTGCAGATCGCTGCTACGAACAACCTGTTCTTGTACAGCGCCGCGTGAGGGCCCACCCGAGTTCCAGCTCGCCATCCTCCACCACAGGCCACGGAGCACCAGGCCTTCTGCATATTTTTGTTTGGACAATGTCTCTCTTTACCCTTCTGTCCTCGTTCCACCCCACAATCCTCGACTTCCCCTGAGTTCTATCACCCACCAAACCTTCCACTCATTTGCTACACTCCACCACCTCCATCGCTTTCACCTTCTCCGACCATACCATGTAGTACCACGCTGAACTGCCAAGGCTCGACAAATCATGTAGCTTTGCGAGACGAGACGGACGACGGAAGAGAATGAGAACGAACGGGAATATGACGTGAGAGCAGAGCTATGGTATACAGAGACCGCTATATAGCGGTGCGGCGTTGAGAAGTAATGCAATAAAGTTCCTTTGTATCATAACACCTCACTCGCGATTCGCACCACTAGGTTTCGGAGAAGGCCCCTCATTAGCGTTCTCCTACGTCTAGCTCTGGCGACGGTAAACCCAATTCCTCCTTCCGCGCTACCTATCAGCAACTGTGGGCTCGAGTAAATATGGTCAATTGATCTGAAGTTGGACTAAAAACATAACGATGAAAACCATTGGAATATTGATAACATACCCGAAGCTGTCGACCACCATGTGCATCACGTTGGAGATTGGAAACGAATATCACTCAGGCTACTAGAAGCCTGGAGCACTCCAAATGATTGGCGAGCTGGGAATAGGATCTCAGAGGACTCAGATGCCTGGGAAACGAGTCAGTCTCATTGTTAAGCTGGGAAGGACCTCGGTAGTTATATGGGTGTCTTCACACTACCTTGTGGATTTCGTTGCTCGTTCGTGCGAAGGACAGTCAGAGAAGCCGAACGTCGGCCCGTTGGGCGTGTCCGATTCGCAGAATCGAAGACCGCTCGTGTGTCTCCGTTGGTCTATGCCAGTGGGTCAGGTGCATCTATCATAGCTTGGCGCGGGGTAAAGGAATAACGTTGCGGTGTAGTCTGAGTGGAAGTACATATAAACTTGTATAGGTGGACGTCTGCGCGGATTCAATTTGTCGTCCCTCAGCGGAGGGTGGCCCACTCGTGTTGCAACGGCGGAAAGCAGACGGCGTCACAAAAAATCCCACCAAACTCATCCAATTTATCCTTAAAAACCCATATTTTTCACCTCTGAAAAGGGGCTATCAATGGTAGTGGATGGGAAATCCGAGTCTTGGCATGCGTCCACGGAGGTTGGCCGCCAATGCCCGTGAGCATGCAGACGGCTTGCGCGTTTAAGTACGGCAAAAAGATCGAGGGGACTCTGCTTGGAGTCAGCAAGGCTATGTTGTATTTCTGCGGACGGCAGTGCTGTTGTTGGGATCGCGAGCCAGAGGGTAAATACCGAGGAAGTCGCTAGCACAATAGATGGGATGAGAAAGCCGGCGGCCTCAAACATGACATATACAGGAGCCGGTGAGCCCTATTATTTCGGTTGGGGTGTCACCTGGTCGCAGCCAGTTCGGTATAATGCAAAGAGCTCTTTATAGTGTACGAGGTACCTACGCGAATTGAGGACACGGTTACGGTGTTGTTGGACAAACACCGTATGACGTGGTTTCAATCGCGGGTTCCAATCGACCAGTCGCCGGCTCAGCTGGCTGCGTGATATGCGGCGTCTCACACGGAGACCAAGTGACCAACAGTGTCCCAGACTTGGCCCCAGAGGATCTTGACATTGTACATATGTTGCCGGCCCAGTATGTTTCCGTCTCTGCTTCGGACTAGTGCCCGTGCAGGAAAAAGTATGGCGCTAGACTTGGACCCGGAGGGTTGAACCTACCTATCGGTTTCAAACTTCCCATATTTCGAAGACAGCCAATAATCGAATAATGAGGCGAAATGATCACACCGACTTTAGACCCAGAAAGCTCGGAGCTGATTTGTCGCCTACGTCCTTGTTTGTAGTAGAGCCCGTGCGCCCAAACATTTGTTAATTTGTTAGCCACCCAGCCCGTGCCGAATATCCTGACCGCATCCACGTGAAGATCCGGGACCACCTAGCTCACTCGACGTTTTGGGAAGTAATTGACGTCTGCTATCTTTGGCCAGTATTTGGTTGATTAAATGGCAGCGTAAGGTGTGGTATCGCGCTAGCCTCGGATTCAGCATATTTCGACCACGTGACGGCCTCTG
>Ga0307510_10001018_pt1 | contig 29684 bp, 39 predicted proteins | sample 12_EM_MG_FD_207224 | JGI IMG/M metagenome (GOLD analysis project Ga0307510, IMG submission 207224) | Populus trichocarpa ectomycorrhiza microbial communities from riparian zone in the Pacific Northwest, United States - 12_EM | ecosystem: Host-associated > Plants > Roots > Unclassified | place... | reverse complement strand
CATCATCTTAGACTCCACACACCATACAAGCTCAACCACACCTAAGAGTGCTGGCACGACAAGATGGATGAGCCCAGAACTCCTCGATCCAGACTGGTTCGGGTGTGAGAACGGTCGACCGACGAAGGAGTCGGACTGCTATGCACTAGGGATGGTGATACTGGAGGTGCTGACCGGCAAGCCTCCCTTCTCAAATTATAATAGATTGATTGTCACGAGCAAGATCGTCGAAGGCGAACGTCCAGGGAGACCACAGGGAGGAGAAGCGGTGTGGTTCACCGATGATCTCTGGGAGATGCTGGAGCGGTGTTGGTCACCCCAGCCGGAGAGGCGGCCCACAGTCGACACCGTGCTTCGATGGTTAGAACAGGGATCAGCGGCTTGGCAGCCGCTACCCCCTGATTCGGATGATTACGCTCGGTCAGACAGTGACAATCGGTCAGATTCCACATTGAGCCACGACCCAAGTGTTGACCCAAGTATTTTTCTTCACCTTGTCCCATATCTCACTCACCCTCTAACGGCCTTTGTAACGGTCCGGATAGGTCCGCAGGATGATGACCGAACTCCAGTCCCATCTCAAGATCAGTCTCGTAGCGTGCGTGCGGGTCGGGATCCGCACCGACCGTCTCCGGGGAGACAACAGGGGCTGGCCGAGCTACTCGTGAGTGCGGTGTTCGACATGGTAGATACGTTGATTTTATATAATAACCTGTGCTGTGATATATTCTAGGTGCTCCCCGATTCCACCAATGCCGAACGAGCTGAACCAGGACATTCCCGCCGGGATCTTCCCAACGCTCCAACCCCGGGATCTTCCACGGCGTTGACCACCAGTTGAATATCACCCTGCGTTTGCAATGGACCACATTCTCAATTACTGATTTGCTGTACCCCTGTAGCCAGACCAAATAGAAGCACGTCCCCCGTGTTTTTTGTGGATCTCGACCGATCCACGCTGGCTCCAGAATTTAAAGAGGAAGGCGACGATTGGTTCGCCACATTCAATCCCGAGGCCAGGCGAGTGCTCGACGTCAGGTTGGTTCACACCCTAGACCACAGATTGTAGGTGGTGCCATTCGTTCGGTCGCCTTTATAACAGGAATCACCAGACTGACGATGTGTTTTCCGCGTTTAGTACTGCTCGTAGTGTTCGATTTTCCCCGGACGGAAAGTACTTGGCGATGCGAGACGAGTATGCAGTCAGTATCTATGATGCAATAACTGGTGCCAAAATCCGGTTCGGACTTTTCTTAGTGCATGTTGGCCGATGGAACCTCTGGCTCTGACACCGTCATCACTGTACAGTGAACTGGTCCATAGAGCTCGGGAAGTCACTAAGAGCGTATGTTTTAGCCCAGACGGTAAACTGCTCGCAACCGGGGCCAGCCCTGGGGATATCCGAGTAAGTTCTAGAACTTTCGTATTGGCGATCGTTATCGCCGTCGCCATCATTTTTGAGGCGAATGCTCAACATGGCGCGACTTTCGGCACTCTAGGTTTGGGATATCGCCACGGGGCAACGCCTCGGCAAACTCCGGCGTCACCGGCCCTCCTGCTCGGTCGTTTTCTCGTCGGACGGGAGATTCCTCGTCTCTGGGTCGGAAGATGGTACGACGAAGATTTGGAAGATGACGGGCGGGTCGTCGAAGACCCTTGCAAACACCGGCAGAGTTCGTGCTGCAGTTACAAGCGTGGCTATCAGCTCTGATGGACGACTTGTGGCCGCCGGTAGCTTTGACGATGTACGTGATTTGCAATCGTTTGGTGGGGGGTATTCCGAACACAGTTCCTATAGGTGGTAGATATCTGGGACGCTCGCACTGGTGGATTGTTGGAGACGCTGCGGGGACACAAAGGTCGGGTGTGGAGTGTGACATTCACCCCTGATGGACGTGGATTGGTGAGCGGCGGTCAGGACAAGACGCTGAAGTACTGGGATGTTTCCCGTTTGGCGAATGGACCCGGCGACCGACCGAACTCGCTATTTGCGTCAATGCGCGACTGCTTGAATAGGAAGAAGGGTGCTGGTACTCGCGAGGGAATCAGCCCGTGCACGATGAACTTTATCGGTCACAAGGTACGCGTCGAATTGGCTGACCAAGGATGTGTCTAATCGTCGGGCACAGGGGCGCGTGGATTCTGTCGCTGTTTCGCACGATGGCCAATGGGTGGTGAGCAGTTCGGACGACAAAGGGGTTCACTTCTGGGACGCAAAGTCTGGGGTCGTCCAATTGAGGCTGGAAGGTCACAAAAGATCAGGTCCGTTATCCCCGAGGTCGATCCGAGCACCTTGGGCTGACATCTCTTCCGTTCTAGTCAACTCAACTGATCTCAGCCTCGCCGGAAGCCTTTTGGCGACTACAGGCTGGTGCCAGGTCCGTATCTGTAAGTCTCGTTACTCTCCGGAATCTCCATTAGCCCCGATTTGCCAACTCTTTCTGTTTTAGGGAAATACACTACGATTTCCTAACAGCTGTAGACTCCGTGTATAACTTATCGGCCTACTCTCTTTCTCTTTTCGTCTTTGATCTTTACGTGTATCTTTCTCTCTCCCGTCTCTCGCTTGGTATATTTCATCATACGTGTCGTCCACACCAAACGTACGATCCATGACTTTCCGCTCCCCGCCATTTTCGTTTGTTTTGGCGTTGAAGGTATTTCTGTAGGTCTCAATCACACCTACCGGCCAGGGGCGGGGGGAGATGGAGAACGAGGCCAGCCCGAACTAACTCTCGTTAGCTTCCAACATAAAGAGCGGTTGGGAGAGTCGGGGCGGTATCGACCATACGCCCCTGAGATGTGGGAGAGCGGGTCCTACCTTACACCACAAAAAATATGGCTCCCGTTTCACAGGGACAGCCAAGCCGCATCTCACGCGATCGGTCTCATCCCAGAGAAAGGCAGTCGCTAGTAAATATCTGGTCGGCGAATCACCTCGGGGTTGCATTGACTCCCCTTTCAGCTGGCACAACGGTTGAGGGGAGAGCTAAAACGGTCCCACCGTTGCTGGGATTTGCTGTCTCCAAACGCAAAGCACCCACGAGAAAGCGGTGCAGCGTGAAAACCATGAGAGAGGGGGGAATCCAGATTTGAATAGCGATGGGCGGCTCCATACCATTGAATTTGCGACCGTAGCGTTTGAAATTTGAAGGCGGATGCGATCGGCTGATCACCCACTGAAGGGCTTTGTTTGCCCCCACCTCAGAAACTCAACGAGGCCCCCTCGGAATGAGCCCAAGGAATGCACTCTCTCTCCGGAGATCTGACTGATCAAAAGAAACGGGCGTGATCAACTGAGACAGGAACACCCGCTGAAGCACGATTTCTCGTGGTCATATCCTCCACGCGCCGCGACCGCTGACGATGGGTTTTTGACATCATACCCACGTCGACGTACCGTGCATGTCATCGTCACCTTCACCCCCAAAACGCCCTTAATCGAATGCTCTCTAATTGAGCATTGGTCTGCCGTCCCGGGTTCTACCGCCCACTGGTCTTATGTCTTGTCCCTTAACAATGCGAGTGCCGGTCTCTCGGGAGTACGAGACGAAAAGGAGCGAGTGGATTAAGCTTAGCTAAATGAAAGCACCCAAGAAAAACGACAACCGCGGGCAGGAGAAGGGCGACGGAATTTGCAAGGCATGGACTGTGCGAGTGTATAACATGAGAATGGAGATGTAGCTTGATCTTAACCAGAAGACTTCTTCCTCTTCTTTTCAACGCTCGCCGGAGACGTCCAAGTTGAGGGAGGATCGACCCGCATCTGCGGTGCCTCGACTGCGGGCTTGCCCTTACGCTTCGTGGGGAGCGTGGCTGTGACCTCGTTGGCCTTCGTCAGGGTGGGAGATGAGACGGCGCGAGTGGAGTACGTCGACACACCGTTTACCCCGTTCGGGTTTGCGTGAGTAGTCCCCGTGTGAGACCCCACAGCTGGAGTGCAACCTTATTATCACCCGGACAGTTGGAGACAGAGAGATCATACCGGTCAGTCCGTAATGCTTGAAAGTCTTCACAAACTCATCCACCTCCCTCTCATCTGCGACCCTCGTCGTATTCTTGACAATAAGTGGGGAATCATCCCCTAGCACTCCATCCTTGTCCACGTCCATTCCCTCATCATCCTCCCTCCCCGACTTGCTCGGCATCATCTTCGCCACTCTTGACGGTTAACATGGCCTCATGAACGTGATCGAATCAACACAGTTTCCAGCGACGGCATGAGGTACGCGGGCGTATCAAATAACGATGTTATCCCTTGTTTCCCTTCCCACGGGAAAAACGCACAAGCCTCTGCCGACATCGTGGTATGCGCGACATCGTCGAACACAGACTTTCCAAAGATACCTTAAATGGATGTTCTTCCCAGGAAGGCGAATGTCGTTTGTAATTTGGGTGGTGGTGGTGCCTTCAAGGGAGGAAGGCGACTTCACGTCGTCACTGTACAAAATCAGCACCCCCAAGAGTCCGTGACGTCGACCAGTTTGAAGTCTATGGTTGTAACGAGCGAGTACCGTGTTGCGTTTCGAATTCCGAACGGTACCGAACAGGTGCGGAATGTGATCGCTGAACCGGGTCGGAAGAGAAGCATGCGAGTTTCCTATTTGCTCGAATTTGTATCCCCGTGTGGCTGAAGTAAAGCCAGCCCGTCCTCTGAGGGGTGCCAGTGAGCGATGGGGGTTCCAGAGCGGAAGTGCCAACACAGTACTTCGATTCACGATCGTATGAGGAAAAAACGGACGCAGGAGCAAAGGGAGTACACACCAGTTTGAGAAACGACGTCCCGAAGGACAAAATCCTTCTCTCCAGCGACGGCGAGGAATCGGCCACTGCTTCCCGAGGGGCTGACCAAAGTCACACGACCGCACTTTGGGGCAACCAAGACTTGCAGGAGGATGTTGGTAGAGGAATCGGGGCGAACGACCCAGCGGCCGTGGCAACGAGGGACGCGACAGTAACTTAACGCACACGCGACTCTGGTGTAGCCTGCGCTTCCTTGGTCTACGCCTACTACACACCAATCTTTACGGTAAAGACCTAATATTATCGGTGCCCGTCCTTTCCGGGACCGCGAGTCTCGGGTCTTATGTACGTAGTCTCCTCATTTGCCCCCATCCTAGGAAAACGCCAAGTAGCCATGTGACGTGTTCTAAACATAACAGAGTTTGACTTACTTCGGACCTACCCGCATTTTTGCTACCCGTGGTGTAGGCATCATGGGTAGAATTAGAGGCGCTAGCACGAGATTCGATGCAGATTCCGTGTCTGGAGTGAGATATGGAGGCGGTTGGATGAAGTTGATGTCGGAGGGGCCGAGTCTCTTCGGTCTGGTGTTCGGCCGACACCTGTTGTAAACGGGGTGTCAATCGGGGGTACCCCTTGTGGTAATTGCGGTCAACGTCAGAGTCAAATGACCCGAGTTGCAGAGAGTTACAAGAGCTTAGGAGACGTGAGCCCACGCATATTCTCAACACGGCGGGATCCGGCCGGTGTTCGGTGCTGCTACGAAATCTGGGATGGGCTCGGGATGTACCCCATTGGGTAAAAACAGCTTCTGAGCGTGTCCACGAACAGCGACCAGATTCTCGTCGGGAGATCCACGGGCACTGGATTCCGGGGGACATCAAGGCAGGCGATTTCGCACCAATCCCGGCATCACCGAACCTGAACGAAGGTTGTCATGGAAAGCTCCAACTTTCAACTGGCAATCGCATCCTTGTCATTCCCTACAAGTAGTCGAGAGATTTCATGTCGTTCGCTCTGCTCGATGATCTTCTTTTGTATTTCCGCGACAGTCCTGCGGCCGAGAGCATGGTAGGTGAAAGAATCCGAAGTGTGTTGCCGGATCAGCTCACTTTTTCAGCTGAGTTATCGCATCGCATACGGACTTACTGGGATTGTCCGCTTTCTTTCCATTCGTTCCCCGGTCCAGGTCCTGGCGGACGTCAGCACAAGATAACCCGAGCTCGACATAATCTACTTCGTTAGCCACCGAATCATGGCTGTGTGTGAGCCTGCAGCGTCATTATCACCCCAGGAAAGTAGGGAACTCACCCAGATCATGGTGAGAAGACTGCATAATCTCCCCTCTGATCGAGAAGATCGCGTCTTCGTTGGGGACGAGCCTCCGAATGGTGTCACCTCCCTAAGAAAAAACAATCTTAAACACGTTATACTTGCTAGGTCTGGCATTAACAGCTTGTTCTCGAGCTGGATGGCTTGGCGTGGGCGTGAGACACCACTGGAACCAACGGGCGGGGGGGTGGCGGGGGCCGGGTTACCGGAAGTGGGCCCTTCGTTCTCCGTACGGGCAACAATCCCGTTTCCTCCTCTGAACTGGCCCATTACAGGTGATTGGTCAGGATTTATGGGACCGGGTCTTGAATGGCTTACGTTCATGGCAGCTAACTCTCCACGCGGCAATGCGGAGATGTGTGCAGGAATATTCATGCCAGTGCGGCGCTGGTAGACGGGGTCGCGTCGATTTCAACCTGGCTAATGGTGCTTGAAATTCGAGGTGCACGTCAATGATGTTGCGAGCGGTGGAGGACCATACAACCCACTAGAGCACGAACTTGGTTCACAGCGGCTTTCGATCCAAGTGGTTATCTGTCCCGATGGATTCTCCCGGAACCAATGCCGAAGCTCGAGGGGTTGACACCGGGATGACCGCGTATTTCTCCCGATCGAATAGGTAGGAAGCGACGAAGAAGACATTATGAAAGTCACCCAGTTTTCCCCAAGCCCCCCCTTTTTTTTTTTTGCTTCAGCATTTATACCCCGCAACAGCTACCTAATACAAGGGCAAGACGCGGCTTAATAGATAGATATAAAGGGTTTGGGTACATGTACTGAACGCTCGGTGCGTCAGGGGAGGAGGCTGGGGCCAAGCCCCCCATTATATAGTTCCCTTGTGACACTTTTCGTTGGCACTTGGCTACACCAGCCCGGTGAACGTAGCGCCTTTACCGTTATCCATATGTAGCGTTCTACGCATGATATTTGCTCTACGGTGCTCTATTATTTTCTGAATTCCGTGTGCGCGGCCCTGGGCTTCGTTCCTTGTCACTCTGTACCTTGTGAGAGCGAAGCCGGAGTGCAGTTAGACAACCATGCAACCCGCCTGACGGCCATACTCGCCGACAGGACCAAACCGCGCCGCTGTCGGGTCGCTCACCGTTCGTGTTCTCCTGACACATGGCTCCCAGCGCTTATCATGTCAACCATTTGGGCGCTCGAGCCTCCAGGTTCAGGCGAGACGTCTGTGCTCGCCCTCCGCCGGTTCCCCCAGCCCTTCAAGCCATTGACCTCGCCAGACAACCGTATGAATTCACCCAATGTCCTGGAACAGCTCCGCGGCTTCGACAGAGCTTCGCCGCAGTTTCACAAACACCTCAGCAACTTCCTTCGCAGTAATGGGTACCGAAGCGCCGTTCCGAGCCTGCAAGGTGAAGATTTGGCGTGGCTTGTCGAGTACCTGGATAGTGTGAGCCTCTACACCGTTTCTCTCTAATCTGAGCCTAAAACTGTTGTAGGTTCTCACTTCCGTGTCAAATCATGCGAGCCCCGCGTTCCAGGAATACTTGCACGAACTGAAAGATATCTGTGGCATCAAGGGAGTCCTACCGAAATCACATACGCTTTCAAATTCCCTTCCGGTCATCGGCCTCCCACCAGTTTCCGGATCCGTGTATGAGGGGTCTTTGAAGGTACGGATTCAGCGTGTAAGGATGCGCCCCAACGGAGACCCCCAGATATTCAAGAAGGTGTGTTTTGATGACGCTTTCTCCGACGTTTAATTGCTGAAGAAATCCCCAGGCATTCCACCAAATGGCTGTCGTATGGAAACACCTGGCGCACCCGAATGTCGCTCCCCTCTTTGGTGTCACCACTGATCCCATCCGACTCGTTTCGGGTTGGATACCCGATGTGGACCTGACGGGATATATCACGAACCATCCAGACGCCGACAGATTGAGTCTCGTGAGTGCCCATTTTATCGTACTGTGCGACGTGCTTATTCCTTCCATAGTTGTCTGATATTGCGAAAGGCCTGAGTTACCTCCACTCCTGTAACGTCATTCATGGTGATCTCAGAGGGGTACGCGATTATTCTCGATTGTTTTACCATTGACATATTGACACCCGACCAGTCAAATATCCTTGTGGACATCACCGGGCATGCAATTATCACAGATTGTGGTCTCGCCGTGGTCACCCAAAGCTTGGATTCGATACGTGGCGCCCCAGACGAGCACGGGCACAGCATGCGGTGGACCGCACCGGAGATCCTGGCCGATCGGGGGAAATTTAGCAAGGAGGCGGATGTGTTTTCGTTCGCGATGGTCATGATTGAGGTCCGTTGTATATTCACCTGACATATGGAGAACTCGATTCATCCAAAAAAAGGTTTTCACTGACGCCGTTCCGTTCAATGAAAAACCACCTCATGCAGCTATGCTGGCGACCATTAGTGGCGAGCGTCCGCCACGGCCGATCCATCCGACTTTCACGGACGTGTTGTGGACGATGACACAGCAATGCTGGGACCAGGAAGCTCGTCGACGTCCACAAGTGTTGCAGATCTTGTGCGGCTTGTGAGTTTCGACCTCTCTGGAACCGCGCCTCTTCGGCCATTCATGTACTATAGAATCTCGACGTGGAAACGCTCGATGGATCAACCAATTGCAATTGATAAGCGGATCTCGTTGATCACTGCTATATTTTCCAACCGCGGTGTGGGTGATGCAGTCAAGCGTCTATCCAAGGACGATGCTCAAGCGTTTGTCGACGTGGTAGACGAGGTGATACCCCATTCTTGCATCCAAGGAGAATGCTCACTGACCTGACCCCATGCCGAGTAGACATTAGAGAGCCTAGGATCGCAGCTCAAGAGGAAGTGTTTGAACACACTGTGCAGGATATGCGGTCGTCACGCTTTACTTCCGAGTGCATTTCAAATCCCACTTTGTTTCGACCGATCGGAGGAAGCACTGTACAGTGGCGGATACGCCGACGTGTGGATGGGCGAACACCAAGGGCGCACGGTTGCAGTCAAGGTTCTGAAAGTATACTCGACAAGTGATTTCAACAAGATTACGAGTGTAGGTCACCACCGAGGCTTTGCCAAAAGTGCGCATCAAAGAGCTGATGATCGTTGTGATCGCGTAGACGTTCTGCAAGGAAGTCATAACGTGGAAGAGCCTTTGCCATCCAAATGTGCTCCCGCTGTTGGGAGTGACAATGGGGAAGAAGCTGTTTGCGATGGTCTCAGAATGGATGGTCAATGGGAACATCAACGAGTTCATCGGGGCACATAGGGATGCGAATCGGTTCAGGCTTGTGAGTTTTCTTTCCACATTTGACCCCGTTCGTCACTGATGAAATCGTTCCCGGCAGCTCGAAGGCGTCGCCCGGGGATTACTGTATATGCATGGCGAGGGTATGATACATGGTGATCTGAAGGGGGTATGAATTTGAGCCCCAATTGCCGCTCCACCGCCTAAAGCACCCCTTATCCAGCTCAACATCCTGATCGATCAAGATGGCCGTGCTCGTCTGGCAGACTTTGGGCTTCTGACCATCGTCTTAGACTCCACACACCATACGAGCTCGACCGCACCCAAAAGTGCTGGCACAACAAGATGGATGAGCCCAGAACTCCTTGATCCAGAGAGGTCCGGGCGTGAGAATGGTCGACCGACGAAGGAGTCAGACTACTATGCACTAGGGATGGTGATACTCGAAGTGCTGACCGGCGAGCCTCCCTTCCCCAACTGCAATGGCGTTGTTGTCATAGGAAAGGTCATCGAAGGTGAACGTCCAGGGAGACCGCAGGGAGGAGAAGGGATGTGGTTCACCGATGATCTCTGGGAGATGCTGGAGCGTTGTTGGTCACCCTGGCCAGAGAGGCGGCCCGCAGTCGACACCGTGCTTCGATGCTTAGATCAGGGATCAAAGGCTTGGAAGCCGCTACCCCCTGATTCGGATGATTATGCCCGGTCAGACAGCGATGATCAGTCAGATTGCACATCGAGCCACGACCCAAGTGTTGACTCAAGTATGTTTCTTCATCCTGTCTTAAGCCCCACTCATTCTCAAACAGCCTTTGTAGCGGCACGGATAGATCGACAGGATGATGACCGAACTCCATTCTTATCCCAAGATCGGTCTCATAGTGTGTATGCGGGTCGGGGTTCACGCCAACCATCTCCCGGGAGGCAACAGGGGTTGTCCGAGCCACCCGTGAGTACCACGTCCGATGTGGTAGATACGTTCGTCTTATATGATAACCCGTGACATGTTCTAGGTGCTTCCCGCTTCCACCGATGCCAATCAACCCGAACCGGCGCAATCCCAGGGTCCTCCCAACAATCCAACCCCGGGATCTTCCACGGCGTTGATCACCAGTTGAATATCACCCTGCGTTTACAACGGACCACATTCTCGATTACTGATTTGCTGTATCCCTGCAGCCGGACCAAATAGAAGCACACCCCCCGTGTTTCTTGAAGATCTCGACCGATCCACGTTGGCTCCAGATTTTAAAGAGGGTAGCGATTGGTTGGCCACATTCAATCCTAAGGCCAAGCGAGTGCTCGACGTCACCTTAGTTCACACCCTGGCCCATGGATCGTAAGTGGTGTCATTCGTTTGGTCGCCTCTATTACTGGAATCACCAGACTGACGATATGTTTTCCGTGTTTAGTACTGTTACTAGTGTTCGACTTTCTGTGGACGGAAAGTACTTAGCGACGGCATGCAATTGTAAAGCCTACATCTACGACACGGAAACTGGCGCCGAAACTTGGTTCGATCTTAGCGCATTTTTGCCGATAGACCTCTGGCTCTGACACTGTCATCGTTGCACAGTGACCTGGTCGATAGAGCTGTGTGGCATACCATTTGGAGCGTATGTTTTAGCCCAGACAATAAACTGCTCGCAACCGGAGCCGGGGATGGGGTTGTCCGGGTAGGTTCTAGAACTTTCGTGTTGGTGATTTTTATCGCCGTCACCATTATTTTTGAGGCGAATGCTCAACATGGCGCGACTTTCGGCACTCTAGATTTGGGATATCGCCACCAGGCGAATCCTCAGCGAACTCCAGGGTCACACCGAGGTCTACTCTGTCGTTTTCTCGTCAGACGGGAGATTCCTTGTCTCTGGGTCAAAAGACGGTACGACGAGGATTTGGGAGATGACGAGCAGATCGTCGAGGATTTGGAAGACGATGGGCGGGACGTCGAAGACCCTTGCAAACACCGGAGTTTGTGCAGTTAGAAGCGTGGCTATTAGCCCTGATGGACGACTTGTGGCCGCCGGTCGTTTTGACAATGTACGTGATTTGCAATCGTTTGGTGGAATATATCCCGAACACACTCCTACAGGTGGTAGATATCTGGGACGCTCGCACCGGTGGATTGTTAGGGACGCTGCGGGGACACAGAGACAGGGTGCAGAGTGTGACGTTCACTCCTGATGGACGTGGATTGGTGAGCGGCAGTTTGGACAAGACAATGAAGTACTGGGATGTTTCCAGTTTGGCGGGTGGGCCCGGCGGTCTGCCGAACTCACAATGGGCATCAGAGCGCGGCACTTTGGATGGGAGCCAGGGTGTTGGCACTCGCGAGAGCAATAGCCCGTGCACGATGGACTTTATTGGTCACAAGGTACGCGTCGAATTGGCTGACCAAGGGTGTGTCTAATCGTCGGGCACAGGAGGGTGTATATTCCGTCGCTGTCTCGCACGATGGCCAATGGGTAGTGAGCGGATTGCACGGCGGCGGGGTTCAGTTCTGGGACGCAAAGTCTGGAATCGTTCAATTGATGTTGCAAGGTCACAAAAAATTAGGTTCGTTATCCCCGAGGTCGATCCGAGCACTTCGGACTGATATTCCTTCCGTTCTAGTCTGGTCAACTGATTTCAGCCTCGCCGGAGGCCTTTTGGCGACTGGTTCATCCGACTCCAAGGCTCGTATCTGTAAGCTTCGTTATTCTCCGGAATTTCCATTAGCCTTGATTAATGATTTACCGACTCTTTCTGTTCTAGGGAAGTACACTACCGCTTCCTGACAGCTGTAGACTCCGTGTATAAGTTATCGGCTTACTTTCATTTTTGATCTTTATGCGTATCTGTCCCTCTCTCGTCTATCGCTTGGTATATTTCATCATTGCGTCTCGTCCACACCAAACATACGATGCATAAATTTCCGTTCCCTGCCGTTTTCCGTTCGTTTTGGCGTTGAAAGTATTTCTGTAAGCCTCAATCACACCTACCGGCGTTCACGAGAGCACAGGGAAGGACTGACCGGGGTGAATAGGGTAATAACTTGCAGGACCGGAGGGGAGGGGAGGGTTAGAGAATGGTTGGGAGAGCCGGGGCGGTATCGAGTATCGACCACGTCTCCCCGAGAGGTAGGAAAGTGAGAATGGCGAGGGTGACGTGCGGAACGGATAGCAAACTTGGCTTGCCTGTTCGAGGGTGACACCAGCTGTGGGTTCTCAGATCTCATCGATCAATGGATGCAGCTTGGTATTCATATCGTGCATCTCCTTCGAGGAAACTCGACACCCGTAAGCCTACCCCACCCTGCATGACAAAGAATATGGCTCCCGCTCCGCAGGTGCCACAGAAGAAGCCGCATCTCACGCGGTCGGTCTTGTCCCAGAGAAATGCAGTCACTAGCATTGAATCTGGGACCGTGGCGTTTGGGTTTGAGATTTGAGAGCGGATGCGATCGACTAATCACCCAAAAGCTTTGTTTGACCCCCGTCTCGATCCTGCTCGGAATGTCCCCAAGGAATGCATCCTCAGAAGACCCAGGCATGAAATCCCCGGTATCCCGTGGTCAGGTCCTCCATGCACCGCGACAACCGCCGTGGCCGCTGACGATGGATTTTCACATCATACCTACGCCAACGTATCATGCATTGGAGTCTTTACCGTCACTTTCCAAATGCTCTCCGATCGAGCGTTGGACCGCCATCCAGGTTCTGTCGCCCGCTTGTCCTATGCCTTGTCCCCTAACGTTACGAGAACCGGCCTCTCGAGGATACGAGACGAAAAGGAACGAGTGGATTAAGCCTAGCTAAATGAAGGCACCTAAGACAAACGACAACCACGAGCAGGCCGGAGAGAGCGACGGGGTTTGCCAAGATATGGACTGTGCGGGATGAGAAGAATGGAGATGTGACTTGATCTTAATTAGAAGACTTCTTCCCCTTCTTTTCAACGTTCGCCGGAGATGTCCAAGTTGAGGTAAGATTGGTCTGTATCTGTGATGCCTCGACCGGGGGCTTGCCATTGGAGGCGTGGCTGTGGTCCCGTTGGTCTTCGTCGGGGCGGGAGATGAGACGACACGAGTGGGACTCCTCAAATCTCTCTCCCCGGCGACTGCGAGGAATCGGCCACTGCTTCCCAGGAAGTGGACCGAAGTCACACGACCGCGCTCTGGGGCAACCAAGACTCACAGGGCCGGAGGCGTTGGTGGAGGAATCGTAGATCGGGATGGACGACCCAGTGGCGCACTGTCTTGGCATGACACTTTTATTTGGCCATACCAGCCCGGTGGACTACGTAGGGTATTTACCATTATATTATCCGCATGTAGTGTTCTACGCACGGCAGTTTGTGATCCTCTCTGTACTCCATTATGTTGTGAATTCCGTGTGCGCGGTCCTGGGCTTTGTTCCTTGCCACCCCCGTACCTTGTGGAAGCGAAGCCAGAGTGCAGTTGGATAACCGCACAACCCATCCGACGGTCATATTCGCCATCTCGGTGTTATGGAACCAAACCGCGCCGTTGTCAGGTTGCTCACCGTTCACGTTCTCCTGACACATTTTCTGGAAACACCCGGACCCGGCGCTTACTATATCATTGTAACTTTTGTGCACTTGGGCGCTTGAGTCTCCAGCTTCAGGCGAGGCATCTGTGAATCGTCCTCCTGCCGGCCTATCCACCAAGCCTTTCAAGCCATCGGCCCAGCAAGACATCCATCATGGACCCATCCGATGTCCTAACGCAACTCCGCGGCTTCGACAGAGCTTCGCCGCAGTTCCACAAACACCTCAGCAACTTCCTTCGCAGTGAAGGGTATCGAAAGGCCGTTCCGAGTCTGCAAGGCGAAGATTTGGCATGGCTTGTCGAGTACCTGGATAGTGTGAGCATCCGAACCGTTTCTCTCTAATCCGCACCCAACACCGTCGTAGGTTCTCGTGTCTATCTCAAATCGTGCGAGCTCCGCATTCCAGGAATTCCTGCACGAACTGAGAAACATCTGCGGTGTCAACGAGGTCCTACCGAAGTCGTATACGCTTTCAAGCTCCCTCCTGGCCATCGGCCTCCCGTCGGCTTCTGGACGCGCGCATGAGGGGACCTTTAGTGGTACGAAGGTGCGGATCCAACGTGTAAGAATGCACCCGGAGGGAGACCCGCAGAAATTCAAGGTGGTGAGTTTCTACATATATAACATTCTCTCGTGTTTGGGTGCTAGTGAAATCCTCAGGCCTTCCACAAAACGGCCGTCGTATGGAAACACTTGGCGCACCCGAACGTCGTCCCGCTCCTGGGTGTCACCTCCGATCCCATCCAACTCGTTTCTGGTTGGATGCCCGATGTAGACTTGACAGGATACATAATAAACTATCCAGATGCGGACAGATTGAGTATCGTGGGTGTCCCTTCCGTAGTACTTTGCGATGTGCTTATCCCTTCCCTAGTTATCTGATATCGCGAAAGGCCTGAATTACCTCCACTCCTGCGACGTTATCCACGGGGATCTCAGGGGGGTGCGCGATCGTTCTAGATCGTCCTACCACTGGTATACTGACACCCAGCCAGTCAAACATTCTTGTGGACGCCGCCGGCCATGCAATGGTCACAGATTGTGGTCTCGCCGTGGTCACCCAAAGCATGGATTCGGTACAGGGGGCCCCAGACGAGCACGGGGACAGTGCGCGGTGGATCGCACCGGAGATCTTAGCCAATCGGGGGACATTTAGCAAGGAGGCAGATGTCTTCTCGTTCGCGATGGTCATGATTGAGGTCCGTTGTATATTCACTAGACGTATGGAAAACTTGATTGATCCAAACAAAGGTTTTCACTGGCGCCGTTCCGTTCGATGAAAAACCACCCCACGCGGCTATTCTGGCAACCATTGGTGGTGAGCGTCCGCCACGGCCGATCCACCTGACTTTTACGGATGCGTTATGGACAATGACACAGCAATGCTGGGACCAGGAAGCTCGTCGACGTCCACAAATGTTGCAGATCTTGTGCGGCTTGTAAGTTTCGACCTCTCTGGAACCGCGCGTCTTCGGCCTGACCAGTTCATGTATTGTAGAATCTCGACGTGGAAACGCTCGATGGATCAACCCATTGCAATTGATAAGCGGATCTCGTTAATCACGGCCATCTTTTCCAACCGCGGTGTGGCTGAGGCAGTTAAGCGCCTATCCAGGGACGACGCTCAGGCGTTTGTCGACGTGGTAGACGAGGTGATACTCCACTCTTCAATCCAAGTCAAATGGCTCACTGACCTGACCCGATGCCGAGTAGACATCAGAAAGCCTCGGACCGCAGCTCAAGAGGAAGTGTGTAAACACACTGTGCAGGATATGCGGTCGCCACGCTTTGCTTCCGAGTACATTCCAAATCCCGCTTTGTTGTGACCGATCGGGGGAGGCACTGTACAGCGGCGGGTACGCCGACGTATGGATGGGCGAACACCAAGGGCGCACAGTCGCGGTCAAGGTTTTGAAAGTATATTCGACAAGTGATTTTAATAAGATCACAAATGTGAGTCACCACCTAAGGTTTGCCAAAAGTGCGTATCGAAGAGCTGATGATCGTTGTGATCGCGGCAGACGTTCTGCAAGGAAGTCATAACGTGGAAGAGCCTTTGCCATCCAAATGTGCTCCCGCTGTTGGGAGTGACAATGGGGAAAAGGCTGTTTGCAATGGTTTCAGAATGGATGGTCAATGGGAATATCAACGAGTTCATCGGGGCACATAGGGATGCAAATCGGTTCGAGCTTGTGAGTTTTCTTCCCACAATTGACCCCGTTCGCCACTGATGACAATCGTTCCCGGTAGCTGGAGGGAATCGCCCGGGGATTGCTATATATGCATGGCGAGGGGATGATACATGGGGATCTGAAAGGGGTATGAATTTGAGCCCTAATTGGTGCTCCACTGCCTAAAGCACCCCCTATCCAGCTCAATATCCTGATCGATCAAGATGGGCGTGCCCGTCTGGCAGACTTTGGACTCCTCACTATCATCTTAGACTCTACACACCATACGAGCTCGACCACATCCAAAAGTGCCGGCACGACAAGATGGATGGGTCCAGAACTCCTCGATCCAGACCGGTTCGGTCGCGGGAACGGTCGACCGACGAAGGAGTCGGACTGCTATGCACTGGGGATGGTGATACTGGAGGTGCTGACTGGCAAGCCTCCCTTCTCAAATTATAATAGCTTGATTGTCACGAGCAAGATCCTCGAAGGCGAGCGTCCAGGGAGACCGCGGGGAGGAGAAGGGGTGTGGTTCACCGACGATCTCTGGGGAATGCTGGAGCGATGTTGGTCACCCCGGCCAGAGAGGCGGCCCGCAGTTGACACCGTGCTTCGATGCTTAGAGCAGGGATCAATGACTTGGCAGCTGCTACCCCCTGATTTGGATGATTATGCTCGGTCAGACAGCGACGATCAGTCGGATTCCACATTGAGTTATGACCCAAGTGTTGACTCAAGTATGTCTCTTCGCCTTGTCTTACACCTCACTCATCCTCAAACGACCTTTGTAGCGGCTCGTATAAATCCACAGGATGATGACCGAATTCCAGTACCATCCCAAGATCAGTCTCATAGTGTATATGCGGGTCGGGGTCCACACCAATCATCTCCAGGGGGGCAACAGGTGTTGGCCGAGTCACCCGTGAGTACCACGTTCGATATGGTAGACACGTTCGTTTAATATGATTGCCCGTGACATGTTCTAGGTGCTCCTCGCTTCCACCAATTTCAACCAACCCGAACGAGCGCAATCCCAGGATCTTCCCAACGCTCCAACCCTGGGATCTTCCACGGGATTAATCGCGAGTTGAATATCCCCCTACGTTTACAACGGACCGCATTCTCGATTGCTGATCTGCTGTACCCCTGTAGCCGGATCAAATAGAAGCACGTCCCCCGTGTTCCTTGGAGATCTCGACCGATCCACGTTGGCTTCAGAGTTTAAAGAGGAAGGTAGCGATTGGTTCGCCACATTCAATCCTAAAGCCAAGAGAGTGCTCGACGTCAGCTTGGTTCACACCCTAGCCCACGAAAGGTTGGTGGCTTCATTCTTCCGGTCGCATCTATACCCAGAACCACCGGACTGACTATTCGTTTTCCGCGTTCAGTGTAGTGCGCTGTGTTCGGTTTTCTGTGGATGGAAAGTACTTGGCGACGGGATGCTATGGTACAGCCCAGATCTATGATACAAGAACTGGTGCCAAAATTTGGTTTGGTCCTTTCCCAGTGCATGTTGGCCGATGGGGCCTCTGGCTCTGACACCGTCATTATCGCACAGTGCCCTGGTCGATGAAACTTCGAGCGCAACCGTTTGGAGCGTATGTTTTAGTCCAGACGGCAAACTGCTCGCAACTGGGGTCGGGGATGGGGTTGTCCAGGTAGGTTCTGGAACTTTCGTGCTGGCGATCGTTATTGCTGTCAATTTTCATTTTTGAGGAGAATGCTCAACATAGCGCAACTTTTGGCGCTCTAGATTTGGGATATTGCCAAGAAGCGAATCCACAGCGGATTCCAGGGTCACACCAGCGATGTCTACTCGGTCGTTTTCTCGTCGGACGGGAGATTCCTCGTCTCTGGGTCGGGCGATGGTACGACGAGGATCTGGGAGATGACCGACGGGTCGTCGAAGACCTTTGCAAACACCGGCAGAGTTCCTGCTACGGTTAGAAGCGTGGCTATTAGCTCTGACGGACGACTTGTGGCCGCCGGTGGCTTTGACAAAGTACGTGATTCACGGTCGTTTGGTGGGGTATATTCCGAACACAGTTCCTATAGGTGGTAGATGTCTGGGATGTTCGCACCGGTGAATTGTTGGAGACGCTGCGTGGACACAGAGACAAGGTGCAGAGTGTGACGTTCACCCCTGATGGAGGTGGATTGGTGAGCGGCAGTTGGGACGGGACACTGAAGTACTGGGATGTTTCCTGTTTGGCGAATAGACCCGGTGGTCTGCCGAACTCACAATGGGGATCAAAGCGCGACACTTTGGATGGGAAGAATGATGTTGGTACTCGCGAGAGCAATATACCGTGCACGATGAGCTTTATCGGTCACAAGGTACGTGTCGAACTGGCTGACCAAGGATGTGCTAATCGTCGGTCACAGGGGAGTGTATTTTCTGTCACTGTCTCACACGATGGCCGATGGGTGGCGAGCGGATCGCAAGATGGCGGTGTTTATTTCTGGGACGCAAAGTCTGGGATCGTCCAATTGATGTTGCAAGGTCACAAAAAATTAGGTTCGTTATCCCCGAGGTCGATCCGAGCACTTTGAACCGACATTTCTTCCGTTCTAGTCTACTCAACTGATTTCAGTCCCGCCGGAAGCCGTTTGGCGACTTATTCATTCGATAAGCAAGTCCGTATCTGTAAGTATCGTTATTCCCCGGAATCTCCATTAGCCTTGATTAATGATTAATGATTTGCCAACTCTTTCTGTTTCAGGGAAATACACTACCATTTCCTAACAGCTGTAGACTCCGTGTATAAAATATCGACCTACTCTCTTTCTCTTTCCTGTCTCTCGTTTGGTATATTTGATCGGTTCGTGTCGTCCACACCAAACGTGCGATCCATGACTTTCCGCTCCCCGCAGTTTTCCGTTTGTTTTGGCGTTGAAAGTATTTCTGTAGGTCTCAATCACACCTACCGGCCAGGGGCGGGGGGAGATGGAGAACGGGGTTAGCCCGAACTAACTCTCGTTAGCTTCCAACATAGAGAGTGGTTGGGAGAGTCAGGACGGTATCGACCATACGCCCCTGAGATGTGGGAAACTGAGAATGGCGAGGGTGACGAAGTGGAACGGACAGCAAATAACTTGCCGGTTCGAAGGTGACACCAACCGTAGTTGTAGCTGTGGATCCTACCTTACACCACAAAGAATATGGCTCCCGTTTCACAGGGACAGACAAGCCGCATCTCACGCGATCGGTCTCATCTCAGAGAAAGGCGGTCGCTAGTAAATATCCGGTCAGCGAATCACCTCGGAGTCGCATAGGCTCCCCTTTCAGCTGGCACAACGGTTGAGGGGAAAGCTAACACGGTCCCACCGTTGCTGGGATTTGCTGTCTCCAAACGCAAAGCACCCACAAGAAAGCGGTGCAGCGTGAAAACCATGAGAGAGGGGGGAATCCAGATTTGAGTAGCGATGGGCGGCTCCATACCATTGAATTTGCGACCGTAGCGTTTGAAAGTTGAAGGCGGATGCGATCGGCTGATCACCCAAGGGCTTTGTTTGCCCCCACCTCAGAAACTCAACGAGGCCCCCTCGGAATGACCCCAAGGAACGCACCCTCTCTCCGGAGATCTGACTGATCAAAAGAACGTCAGGAAAATTGACTTACGAAACGGGCGTGATCAACTGAGACAGGAACACCCGCTGAAGCACGATTTCTCGTGGTCATGTCCTCCATGCGCCGCGACCGCTGACGATGGATTTTTAACATCATACCCACGTCGACGTACCGCGCACGCTGTCGTCACCTTCACCCCCCAAACGCCCTCAATCGAATGCTCTCTAATTGAGCATTGGTCTGCTGTCTTGGGTCCTACCACCCGCTGATCCCATGTCTTGTGCCTTAACAATGCGAGTGCCGGTTTCTCGTGGATACGAGACGAAAAGGAACGAGTGAATCAAGCTTAGCTAAACGAAAGCACCTGAGACAAACGGCAACCACAAACAGGGGAGAGAACGACGGGATTTACAAGGTATGGACTGTACGGGATGAGAACAATGGAGATGTAACGTGATCTCAACCAGAAGACTTCTTCCTCTTCTTTCCAACGTTCGCCGGAGATGTCCAAGTTGAGGGAGGATTGACCCGCATTTGTGGTGCCTCGACCGTGGGCTTGCCCTGCGCTTCGTGGGGAGTGTGGCTGTGACCCCGTTGGCCTTCGTCGGGGCGGGAGATGAGACGGCGCGAGTGAAGTACGTCGACACACCGTTTATCCCGTTCGTGCGAGAACCCCACAGATAGAACGCAACCTTGTTATCACCAGGACGGTTGGAGACAGAGAGGTCATACCGGTCAGCCCGTGATGCTTGAAGATCTCCACAAACTCATCCGCGACCCTCGTCGTATCCTTGACAATAAGCCTGAATCATCCTCCAACACTCCATCCTCGTCAACATCCATTCCCTCATCATCCTCCCTCCCCAACTTGCTCGGCACCATCTTCGCCGCCTTTGATGGTTGACGGCGGCGTCAAGAACGTTTGCATGATCGAATCGAAGACAATTTCCAGCGACGGCATGGGCTACGTGGGCGTATCAAATAGCGATGTTATCCCGTGTTTCCCTTCCCACGGGACAAACGCACAAGCCTCTGCCGATACCGCGCGATGCGCGACGCCGTCGAACGCAGGATTTCCGAAGGTTTCCTGCAGAAGGCTGTTCTTCCTAGGAAGGTAAACGTCGTCCGTAATTTGGGTGGTGGTGCCTTCGAGGGAGGAAGGCGACTTTACGTCGTCACCGAACAAAGCAACACCTCAAGAGTCGGTGACACCGACCAGCTTGAAGTCTACGGTTGTGACGAGCGAATACCGTGTCGCGTTTCAAATTCCGAACGGTACCGAACAGGTGCGGAATGGGATCGCCGAATCAGGTCGCAAGAGAAGTACGCGAGTTTCCTAGTTGCTCGGGTGCCAGTGAGCGATGATCTGACCGACGGAGGTTCCAGAACGGAAGTGCCATAATACTTCGCGATCGCATAAGAAAAAGTTGACGTGGGGGAAAGAAAGTGCACGCCGACTCCGAGTCGTTCATTGGGAAAAAAGGTTCCAAAGAACCAAATCTCTCACCCCGGCGGTGGCGAGGGATCGCCCACTGCTTCCCAAAAAATGGACCAAAGTCACACGACCGCACTCTGGGGAAACCAAGACTTGCAGGATGTTGTTGGTGGAGGAATCCCAGATCGGGACGAACGACCCAGCGGCCGTGGCGATGAGGGACACATCAGTTACCTGCCACAACGCACCCGTGACTCTGGTGCAGCCCACATTGTCTTGGTTTACTACATATTAATTGGTACGGTAAAGGCATAATATTATCGGTGTCCGTCTTTCCCCGGGACTTGTGTGCGTAGCCTGCTTGTTTTCCCTTGTCCTAGAAAAATCGTCAAGTAGTCGTGTGAGATGTTCTAGACATGACAGAGTTTGACTCACTTCGGGCCTACTCGCATTTTTTACTACCCATGGTGTAGGCGTCACGGGTAGAAGTGGAGGCGCTAGCACGAGATTCGATGTAGATTCTGTATCTGGAGTGAGATATGGAGGCGGTTGGATGAAGTTGATATCGGAGGGGCCGGGTCTCTTCGGTCTGATGTTTGGCCGACACCTGTTGTGAGCGGGGTGTTAGTTTGCGGTGTCCCCTGTGGTGGTTGCGGTCAAATGTCAGAGTCAAATGGCCCGGGTTGCAAAAAGTTGTAAGAGCTTATGAGGCGCGAACGCGTGCATCCCTAACAAACGCAACGAGATCTAGCCAGCGTCCGGTGCTGTTACAAAATCTGGGATGGGTTTGAAATGTGTTCCCGTCGAGCAAAAACAACGTCTGAGCGTACCGTGGACAATGACTAGCTACTTATCGAGAAGCTGACGAGCGTTGAGTTTACCTCATCGCTGGGGGGAGGGTCGGAGCGAGTGGTTTTGTGCCAATTCTGGCATCACAAAACCAGGACAGGGATTATTACGGAAAGGTCCAACTTCCATCTTGCGATCGCATCCTTGTCATTCCTTCAATGTGTGAAGGAGTCGAGAGATTTTATGCCGTCTGTTCTATTTGATTGTCAGTGTGTATTGCCGGTTCAACTGATTTATCGTACCACACACGGGACTTACTGAGAACGTCTAGTTTCTCTCCATTCGTCTCCCGGTCCAGGACTCGACAGACGTCAGGACAAGATAACCAGAGGTCGACGTAATCCACTTCGTTAGCCACCTATTCCTGGTCGTGTGTGAGCCTGCAGCGTCATTCTCATCGCGGAAGAGATGGAAACTCACCCTGATCATGGTGAGAAGACTGCATAATCCCCCCTCCGATCGAGAAGATCCAGTTGCGTCTTCGTTGGGGACAAGCCTCCGAATGATATCACCTCCCTGAGAAAAAACCAGTTGGGGATCTTTTACAAAAGCGTTAGAGCCACTTTAGGCTCACTAGGTCTGGCACTAACGACTCGTCCTCCAGCCCGGTGGTTCGGTGTGGGCGTGAGACACCGCTGGAGCTACTAACGGGCGGGAAGGTGATGGAAGTCGAGTCCACGAAAGTGGACCCTCCGCTCTCCGTGCGAACAGCAACCCCGGTTCCTCCTCTGGACCGGTCAATCAACTTACGTTCACGGCAGCTGCCTCCCCACACGGCGAAGCGAAGATATGTGCAGGACCATCCCCGCCAGTGCTGGTAGACGAGATCGCGCCGCTCAAGGTGTCATTGTCAAGGATGGTGAAAGATTGAATGGCATCAGTTTCAACCTCGTTAACAGCGCTTAAAATTCGAGGTGCAGGTCAATGGCAGTTGCGAACGCTGGGAGACCATGCAACTTACCGGAAGATGGAAGGGCTCACAGCGGCTTTTTAAGCTTTAAGTCCAAGCGGTCATCTCTCCGGGTGGGTTCTGCCGGATAAATGTCAAGCTTCGGCTGACGCTGTTGAACAGGTAGGAAGCGATGAAGGCGAGAATATTAAGCTTGACCGTTCTTTCGGGTTGTGACGGGGTGAAAGTAGGAAACGGTAGGCCAGGGGTGGGGGGGACGGCTGCTAAGGATGATGACGAAGGTGAATATCCTGGATGACCAGAATAATTGGTGAGACTAAAGCTGGTCCGGGAGAGAGAAGATTGCGATCCTAGGGAAACCATGTGCGCATCGGACTCGGCGGGTCAATGAGTGATACATCTCGCGCCCGTTTATGTATGCACGGCTGTCCTTCAAACGGGCGGGTCGTGAACGGCGTTGCGGGCTCTACTCCGAGTCGTCCTGCTGCTCGGTCGTGAGCGTTTTGTCTTCCAGCTCCCCACGGTTATATGGTTTCCTCATTTCCGCATGACACTTTTTCGTCGATATTTGACAATATCGGCCTGGTGGACGTAGTGCCTTTACCGTTATCCATATGTAGCGTTCTACGCATGATATTTGCTCTATGGTATTTTATTATTTTCTGGATTCCGTGTGCGCGGCCCCGGGCTCCGTTCCTTGTCACCCCTGCACCCCGTGAAAGCGAAGCCCGAGTGCACTTGGAGAATCGTGCGACCCACCCGACGGCCAGACTCGCCGACAGGACCAAACCGCGCCGCTGTCGGTCTGACATCTGTCGGGTCGCTCGCCGTTCGTGTTCTCCTGACACGTGGCACCCGGCATAGACACACACACACACACACACACACACGTGGCACCCGGCGCTTATCATGTCAATCTTTGAGCATTTGGGCGCTCGGGCCTCCAGGTTCAGGCGAGACGTCTGTACTCGCCCTCCGCCGATTCACCCAGCCCTTCAAGCCATTGACCTCGCCAGACAACCGCATGAATCCACCCAATGTCCTGGAACAGCTCCGCGGCTTCGACAGAGCTTCGCCGCAGTTCCACAAGCACCTCAGCAACTTCCTTCGCAGTGAAGGGTATCGGAGTGCTATCCCGAACTTGCAAGGCGAGGATGTGGCGTGGCTTGTCGAATACCTGGATAGCGTGAGCCTCTACACCGTTTCTCTCTCATCCGAGCCCAAAACTGTCGTAGGTTCTCACGTCCGTGTCAAATCACGCGAGCCCTGCATTTCACGAATACTTACACGAACTGAAAGATCTCTGCGGTATCAAGGGAGTCCTACCGAAATCACATACGCTTTCAAGTTCCCTCCCGGTCATCGGCCTCCCGCCAGTTTCTGGATCCATGCATGAGGGGACTTTGAAGGTACGGATTCGGCGTGTAAGAATGCGCCCAAACGGAGACCCCCAGATATTCAAGACGGTGTGTTTTGATCACGCTTGCTCGCACGTTTAAGTGTTGAAGAGATACCCAGGCATTCCACCAAATGGCTGTCGTATGGAAACACCTGGCGCACCCGAACGTTGCCCCCCTCTTGGGTGTCACCGCCGATCCCATCCGACTCGTTTCAGGTTGGATTCCCGATGTGAACCTGACGGGATATATCACGAACCATCCGGACGCGGACAGATTGAGTCTCGTGGGTGTCTCTTTTACCGTACTGTGCGACGTGCTTATTCCTTCCGTAGTTGTCCGATATCGCAAAAGGCTTGAATTACCTCCACTCCTGCAACGTCATTCACGGGGACCTCAGGGGGGTGCGCGATTGTTCCCGATTGTTTTACCATTGGCATATTGACACCCGACCAGTCAAACATCCTTGTGGACACCACCGGGCATGCAATGCTCACAGAATGTGGCCTCGCCGTGGTCACCCAAAGCTTGGATTCGGTACGGGGGGGCCCAGACGAGCACGGGGACAGCATACGGTGGACCGCACCGGAGATCTTGGCCGATCGGGGGACATTTAGCAAGGAGGCGGATGTATTCTCGTTCGCGATGGTCATGATTGAGGTCGGTTGTATATTCACTCGACATATGGAGGACTTGATTGATTCGAACAAAGGTTTTCACTGGCGCCGTTCCGTTCGATGACCAATCACCCCACGCGGCTATGCTGGCAACTATTGGCGGTGAGCGTCCGCCACGGCCGATCCACCCAACTTTCACGGACGCGTTGTGGACGATGACACAGCAATGCTGGGACCAGGAAGCTCGTCAACGTCCACAAGTGTTGCAGATTTTGTGCGGCTTGTAAGTTACGACCTCTCTGGAACCGCGCGTCTTCGGCCTGACCAGTTCATGTATTGTAGAATCTCGACGTGGAAACGCTCGATGGATCAACCCATTGCAATTGATAAGCGGATCTCGTTGATCACGGCTATATTTTCCAGCCACGGTGTGGGTGATGCAGTCAAGCGTCTATGCAGGGACGACGCTCAAGCACTTGTCGATGTGGTAGACGAGGTGATACCCCATTCTTGCATCCAAGGAGAATGGCTCACTGACCCGACCCCATGCCAAGCAGACATTAGAGAGCTTAGGACCGCAGCTCAAGAGGAAGTGTGTGAACACACTGTGCAGGATATGCGGTCGCCATGCTTTGCTTCCGAGTACATTCCAAATCCCAATTTGTTTCGACCGATCGGAGGAAGCACTGTACAGCGGCGGGTACGCTGATGTGTGGATGGGCGAACACCAAGGGCGCAAGGTCGCAGTCAAGGTTCTGAAAGTGTATTCGACAAGCGATTTCATCAAGATTACAAATGTGGGTCACCATTTAAGGTTCGCCAGGAGTGCATATCAAAGAGCTGATGATCGTTGCGATCGCGCAGATGTTCTGCAAGGAAGTCATGACATGGAAGAGCCTTTGCCATCCAAATGTGCTCCCGCTGTTGGGAGTGACAATGGGGAAGAAGCTGTTTGCAATGGTCTCGGAATGGATGGTCAATGGGAACATCAACGAGTTCATCGGGGAACATAGGAATACAAATCGGTTCGAGCTTGTGCGTTTTCTTTCCACAATTGACTCCGTTCGTCACTGATGAAGTTGTTCCGATAGCTCGAAGGAATTGCCCGGGGATTAATATATATACATGGTGAGGGAATGATACATGGAGATCTGAAGGGGGTATGAATTTTAGCGCTAATTGCTGCTCCACCGCCTAAAGTATTTTTTTATCCAGTTCAACATCCTGATCGATCAAGATGGGCGTGCTCGTCTGGCAGACTTTGGACTTCTCACCATCGTCTTGGACTCTACACACCATACGAGCTCGACCACACCTAAGAGTGCCGGCACAACAAGATGGATGAGCCCAGAACTCCTTGATCCAGACCGGTTCGGGCGTGAGAACGGTCGACCGACGAAGGAGTCGGACTGCTACGCACTAGGGATGGTGATACTGGAGGTGCTGACCGGCGAGCCTCCCTTCCCAAACTGCAATGGCGTTGTTGTCATAGGGAAGGTCATCGAAGGTGAACGTCCAGGGAGACCGCAGGGAGGAGAAGGGGTGTGGTTTACCGATGAACTCTGGGAGATGCTGGAGCGGTGTTGGTCACCCCGGCCGGAGAGGCGGCCCGCAGTCGACACCGTGCTTCGATGCTTAGAGCAGGGATCAACGGCTTGGCAGCCGTTACCCCCTGATTCAGATGGTTACACTCAATCAGACAGCGACGATCAGTCAGATTTCGCATTGAGCCACGACCCAAGTGTTGACCCGAGTGTGTTTCTTCACCTCGTCCTACACCTCACTCATCCTCAAACGGCCTTTGTAGCGGCACGGATAGATCGACAAGATGATGACCTAATTACAGTCCTACCCACAGATCAGTCTCATAGTGTGTATGCGGGTCGGGGTTCACACCAATCATCTTCAGGGAGGCAACATGAGTTGGCCGAGCCACCAGTGAGTACCACGTTCGATATGGTAGATATGTTCTTTTTATATGATCATCCGTGACATGTTCTAGGTGCTCCCCGATTCCACCAAACAGGCTGAACCAGGAAATTCCCAGGATCTTCCCGATGCTCTAACCCCGGGATCTTCCACGGCGTTGACCACGAGTTAAATATCACCCTACGTTTACAACGAACCGCATTCTCGATTGCTGATTTGCTGTACCACTGTAGCTGGACCAAATAGAAGCAGGTCCCCTGTGTTTCTTGAAGATATCGACAGATCCACGTTGGCTCCAGAATTTAAATTGGAATGTAGCGATTGGTTCGCCACATTCAATCCTAAAGCCAAGCGAGTGCTCGACGTCAGCTTGGTTCACACCCTAGTCCACGGAAAGTTGGTGGTTTTATTTGTTCGGTCGCTTCTAACAGGAATCACCGGGCTAACGGCATGTTTTCCACGTTTAGTTCTGTTATTAGTGTTCGATTTTCTGCGGACGGAAAGTCCCTGGCGACGGGATCCACTTCGAAAGCACAGATCTATGATACGGAAACTGGCGCCAGAACTTGGTTCGATCTTTTCTTAGTGTATGTTGGCCGATGGGGCCTCTGGCTCTGACACCGTCATCGTTGCACAGTACTCTAGTCGATAAGCACGCACATGTTCGGAGCGTATGTTTTAGCCCAGACGGTAAACTGCTTGCAACCGGGGTCGGGGATGGGGTTGTCCGAGTAAGTTCTAGAACTTTCGTATTGGCCATCGTTATCGCCGTCACCATTTTTGAGGCGAATGCTCAATATGGCGCGACTTTCGGCACTCTAGATTTGGGATATCGCCACAAGGCGAATCCTCAACAACTTCCGGGGTCACACCGCGACGGTCTACTCGACCGTTTTCTCGTCGGACGGGAGATTCCTCGTCTCTGGGGCGGGCGATGATACGAGGATTTGGAAGATGCCGGGCGGGTCGTCGAAGACCCTTGCAAACAACGGCAGAGTTCATGCTGTGGTTAACAGCGTGGCCATCAACTCTGATGGACGACTTGTGGCCGCCGGTGGCTCTGACGGTGTACGTGATTTGCAATCGTTTGGTGGGGGGTGTTCCGAACACTCCTATAGGTGGTAGATATCTGGGACGCTCGCACTGGTGGATTTTTGGAGAGGCTGTGGGGACGCGAAGATTCGGCGCATAGTGTGGCATTCACCCCTGATGGACGTGGATTGGTGAGCGGCAGTGGGGACGGGACACTGAAGTACTGGGATGTTTCCCGTTTGGCGAATGGACGCGGCGACCAATCGAACTCGCTATTTGCGTCAATGCGCGACCGTTTGAATAGGAAGATGGGTGTTGGTACTCGCGAGGGAATCAGCCCGTGCACGATGAACTTTATCGGTCACAAGGTACGTGTCGAATTGGCTGACCAAGGATGTGTCTAATCGTCGGGCACAGGGGGGTGTACATTCCGTCGCTGTCTCGCACGATGGCCAATGGGTGGTCAGTTCGAGCGGCGGGGTTCACTTCTGGGACGCAAAGTCTGGGGTCGTCCAATTGAGGTTGGAAGGTCACAAGTATAGATGTTCGTTACCCCCGAGGTCGACCCGAGCACCTTGAACTGACATTTCTTCCGTTCTAGTCCGATCAATTGATCTCAGCCCCGCCGGAAACCTATTGGCGACTAGTTCATCCGATAACTGCGTCCGTATCTGTAAGTCTCGCTACTCTGAGTCTCCGGAGTTTTCGTTGGCCTTGATTTGGCGACCCTTTCTGTTTTAGGGAAATACACTACCGTTTCCTAACAGCTGTAGACACCGCGTATAACTTATCGGCCTACTCTCTTTCTCTTTTCTCTCTCTCGTCTTTCGTTCGGTATATTTGATCATTACGTGTCATCCGCACCCAACGTATGATGCATGATGCATGGCTTTCCGCTCTCTGCCGTTTTGCGTTCGCTTTGGCGTTGAAGGTATTTCTGTGGGTCCAAATCACACCTACCGGCGTTCGCGAGAGCCCAGGGAAGGATTCACCGGGGTGAAGAGGACAATAACTGCTGTGTGAACGACAAAGAGGATGGCAGCGACGAGAGTGACGGGAGGGCCAGGGGTGAGAAAGAGATTGATCAAGAGGGGGGGTTAGAGAACGGTTGGGAGAGTCAGGGCGGTATCGACCATATGTCCCTGAGAGGTGGGAGAGTGAGAATGGTGAGGGTGACGATACGGAACGGATAGCAAATAGCTTGCCGGTTCGAGGGTCACCAGCAGTTATACTTATAGCTGTGAGTTGATCAATTAATCACCCAAGGGAAGTTTGTTTGACCCCGTCTCGATCCCGCTCGGAACGACCCCAAGAAATGCACCCTCGGAAGACCCAAGCATGGAATCTTCTGTATCTCGTGGTCAGGTCCTCCATGCGCCACCGCAACGTCGTGACCGCTGACGATGGATTTTTAACATCATGCCTACGTCGATGCATCCGAGTCGTGCATTGGAGTCTTCACAGTCACTTTCCAAATGCTCTCCGATCGAGTGTTGGACTGCCGTCCGGGTTCTACAGCCCGCTGATCCTATGCCTTGTCCTTTAACGGTGCGGGAGCCGGCTTCTCGAGGATACGAGACGAAAAGGGACGAGTGAATCAAGCCTAGCTAAACGAAAGCACCTAAGACAGACGATAACCGCGAGCAGGAGAGGGCAACGGGATTTGCGAGGTATGGACTATGCGAATGGTAACATGAAGATGGAGATGTAACCTAACCTTAACCGAAAGACTTTTTCCTCTTCTTTCCAACGTCCACCGAAGGTGTCGAGGTTGAGGGAAGATTGACCCGTATTTGAGGTGCCTCGAGTGGCTATGACCCCGTTGGCCTTCGTCGGGGCGGGGGACGAGACGACGCTAGTGGGATGCGCCAACACACCATTTATCTCGTTCTGGTTTGTGTGAGAAGTCTCCGTACGAAGACTC
>Ga0307510_10001017_pt1 | contig 29691 bp, 38 predicted proteins | sample 12_EM_MG_FD_207224 | JGI IMG/M metagenome (GOLD analysis project Ga0307510, IMG submission 207224) | Populus trichocarpa ectomycorrhiza microbial communities from riparian zone in the Pacific Northwest, United States - 12_EM | ecosystem: Host-associated > Plants > Roots > Unclassified | place... | reverse complement strand
CGCGAAACACAAACATCTACCACAAGCAACCTTATTCACAGCTGCCCTTCAGATGCAATGTTTCCTTCACCCACACACCACAATTGCGGTCTACCCCCTCCCAGTGAAACTCCGGAAAAAACCCACTTGTGCCGATCCGCGGATATTCGCCTGCGACTGGCCCGGACCCCAGTCCAAGAACTACCACCTTGCAGAGCTGCGCGCCGAGGCTCAATTACTCCACCTCCCGGAACACGTCCCACCGCCGACCTTAAAGTCACTACCCTTCCGCTTATGGAAAGACGACCAGGACTCACGCGCTGACCCGCCACGATGTAAGTGGACCAATGACATCATCCAGGTCCCAGAGTCCTCAACTCCCTCCGACCTTGTCTTAGGCGCCCTCTCCCTTGGACAACGTCGCGCCATGTCAGCCGTCCTACAAGCCTTCACCACACACTGTTTTTGTGGGGAATACTCACAACACATGCGACCAACTTCTGGAGACGTCACTACTTGTCCCTGCACATTCACACAGACTCCCATCCCAATGATCGAACTGGACCAGAATGGCGACCCCCAGCCAAAAGCTAGTGGAGACCAAGAATGACCCAGGGGGCGGTCCTCAGTTGTGCAGCCACACGCTGTGCCTCTGCAGACTGTTACTGTCGCAAATCACGGCTTTGAGGACCTCATGGCTGAACACTTGGACCCTAGACATCGCACCCCAACCCCATCTCCACCGCCTTACAGTTTGCTTCGCCGTGCTCAGCAAGGCCATCGTCGCTGTGGTCCACGACCCGTCAGCTCTCCACCCCCTGCTCCCGTTCTCCATTCTGCCTCTCATATTATTGACTCCCGCTCGCACTACCCGTGCCCGCTTGTTTCTGAGTTTTGCTCTTGCATTCTCATGGACAGTACTATACGATATCTTTTTTGGACCTTCAAAGGTGCGGCATCTCTTGCCACCTTCCTCCTACGCAGCAATTCCCTCCTCCGCCCCCTGCCTCCCCGCCCTGATCCGCCATAATTTACTTTACTGGTAGGCCTCCGCGCCTATGGACTTTGCGTCTCACGTTCTACCTCACCCTGATCTTCCGGACATTCTGTTATACATGCCCTGGGCCTCTTATGTAGTGTTCTTGTAGCACCGCGATCTCTTGTTGTCTTGTACAGTGGAGAATAAACTTCCAATTCCAAAAAAAAAAAACTCCACATGATCAATACTTTCCCCTTCATGGCCAAGTTCCCCTGCTTGTTACGCCTCAATCCTTGCGGCCGAAGACTCTCGGATCACCCAACCTTTGTCGGCTGACATCACAAGCACGCGCCGCATCGAAAGCCTGTTGTTCTGCGTAGCACACGTCGCCCACAGCCCCTTGCAAGTCGGGCCTCGGTCTGGTCCACATCTCTATTTAGAAAGGATTTTATCGTATATAGGCTCATTTAGGGCTCTTTCGTATGTTTCACTATCTCCTTTTGCTTTAGACTTTCCGCTCTCGATTCCGCAGTTTCCTATTTTATTTTAGACTTTTACCGGCGAACATCGCCGCACCTCCATCACCCTCGTCGTCGACGCGCTCGCTGTCGCGTATCTTACTATGATTCAGTAACATCCTTCAAACGTCGTCACAAGCCAGAACACGCGATACATGCCGGGCACAAGGAGGTGAGAAAAAGGTACAACAAAACTCTTCATTCTACTAAAAGGTAGCACTGGCGCGACTGGCTCAAAAAGGCGGAGGAGCCAGACATCTGGACGGCAAACCATTACACGTCAGCACCGGCGTCAGATGGCAGTAAGACGAGAATACCTACACTGAGAGGTGTACTTGATGGCAACGAGGTGATGGCGAGATCCAACAGCGAGAAAAGCACCATGCTCGCAAAAAGTTTCTTCCTGCTGAGACCATAGGGTAATAACCCGGAGCCTGACTTCGAGTACCCAGATCAGTGTGCGGATGACCTCCAGATCACCACCGTATAAATACAAAACAACTGCGGAAACTTAAACCCTTCAAAGCCCCGGGCCCAGATGGTATACCGAACATCATCCTGACTAAATGTGCAGATATACTAACACCCAGGCTGCTCCGCATCTATGAAGCGATGTACGAGCATGGGCTAATGTATGGCCTGTGGAAATCGTTCACCACCGTGGTACTGCGTAAACCGGGTAAAACCGAGATACGATGTACCTAAGGCATATAGACCCATCACTCTGCTCAATACGATGTGGAAAGAAGTACTGACGGTGATAGTCGCCGATCAACTGACTTTCCTGGCAGAGAAGCACCAATTTCTGCCAAGAAATCTCTTCGGGGGCAGACCCGGGTGCACCACTACGGACGCCATGCACCTTCTGGCCAACACGATCGAAACTTCATGGAGGGCAGGTAAGGTCACCTCGGTACTGTTTCTAGACATTGAGGGGGCATTCCCCAACGCCGTGCCCTCCCGGTTGGTACACAACATGCGCAAACGCCAGGTCCCTCGCAAAATCACCACCTTCGTACAAAACATGCTGGAAGCGCACGTCACCGCCCTCAAGTTCAACGGGTACACATTGGAGCCCATAGATATAGATGACGGTATTGGTCAAGGAGACCCGCTTTCCATGGTCTTATACCAATTCTATAACGCTGATCCCCTTGACATCCCAGAAGGCAAGAAGGAATCAGCAATGGCATATGTGGACGACTCGCTGATGATTGCGATGGCAGACACCTTTCAGGAGACGCACCGAATTCTAGCGGACATGATGGGCAGAAAAGGGGGAGTAGCTGAGTGGTCAACTATCCACAACTCTCCCCTTGAGTACTCCAAACTCGCTCTCATAGACTTCGCGCACAGATGCAGCTCAAAAGAAAGACCCCTGCTCTGCCTCCCCCAGATAGAGATCCCCCCTTCCGAAAGTACCAAATACCTTGGCGTCATATTCGACCAGCATCTGGACTGGAAGGCGCAGCACACGCACGCTATCGGAAAGGGTATCAAGTGGATCTCTCAGCTGAAAAGGCTAACTGTTACGTTCTTGGGCCTACGCAGGGTGCATTTTTCATTTTCCACCTGCTTACTAAGCCTTTCCCATCACGTGACCAACCACCCATCCACCTCGATCACATGACCAATCACCTGACTAGTCACCTGACCACCCACATGACCAATCACATGCCATCCCAGTCACCTGCTCCCAAGTCACCTACGCATCACCTGATACTCCCTCACCTGACCTCACATGATCCTATCCCTACCCCTGACTCACTTCTATTCGCTTACCTCAGCCTCGCTTCCGGATTCTCGGCCCGCTTACTATACTTTCTTTGTAGCCCCGTTTCACGACTCATATTGACTCCCTTCTTGTTACCTTCACGCGTGAGTCAGTTCCGTAGCATATGACTCCATTTCTTGAACTATGACTCGTTACTAGTACAAGTACTCGTCGTATTAGTCCTTAGTCATACAGCCTCCTCACATGTATATAAACCCTTGTGTTTTCCTAGAGTCGGGCCTTAAGCCTGACTTGGTTTAATCCCAAGTGTTGTAGCTTCCACAGCGCCTTCAGTTTTCGCCCGCACTTCGTGCAAGTCATCTCGAACATCGTCGAGACTCTCCTCTACATCTTTCATTATCCCCACTAGTGTCTTGCACGCGTGCAGACCACTCATATTAGTGCATCCAAGGGTCAGCATTAGCCACCTGTTATCCCTTGAAGAACAAGTCCCGTCACCGTCATACAAACCCGTGCATGTCGCACCTTAGGGTCCTTGGCCCTTAACACTAACCCAACCAACTTGGGGAATTACTCCAAATTACGCTAGAAGACTCTACATTGGCGTAGCAATTCCAAAGGTGTTATACGCGGCGGACGTCTGGTATGTCCCCTTAGGCTCCTCTAGCTTCAACAGAAAGCTGGCTTCTTTGTAGAGAGCAGGCGCTTTGGCTGTTACAGGAGGGCTCCGCACTTCTGCATCAGACGCTCTAGACGTTGGGGCACACCTACTCCCTGCATCCTTGCTCATAGACAAATGGTGCCACAGAGCGCTTGTCTGCATGGCAACACTTCCAAGTGATCATCCTCTATCCAAAATCATAAGGAAGAAAACCGCCAGAAAGCTAAAAGGACACGAAGCACCGATCAATGATCTCCTAGCGAAGTACAGGTACGACCCCAACAAGTTCAAGAAAATCCTGGCGGCGACAAGGGACCCAACAACACTCGGTGAGCTTCCCTTCACAGTCAATATAGCCCCCGACAGGGATAGCTCCATAAGAGAAACAGAGAACGCCCCGGAAGAAGTACAGGTCTTCACGGACAGCTCCGCCACCAATGGCAAAGTGGGCGCAGCCGCGGTGCTCCTCAGAGCGGGCAACCCTGTACGCATGCTACATTTTCACCTTGGCCCCAAGAAAGAGCATACGGTACACAAGGCCGAACTGGTCGGGATACTTCTTGGCATGCATCTCATCAAAACGGAGAAGCACAGCAGCACGACCTTCACGCTCGGTGTGGACAACCAAGCCGCGATCAAAGCCTTCGGGTCAGATCTCCGGAGCCCCGGTCACCACCTTGCAAGAGAAGCCATCCGAATAGCCCGCAGCGATATCTCCATCTCTGACACAGGTGTACTAACGTATGCCCTGCATCTACACACGAAGTTTCGTCCAAATAGAACTCGAATATTTCTAGGAGGACATCGTTGGGTGGCATGTCGATAGTAACGTGACCTAGACTGGATCAGGTACTTGCGGATAGGGCTGCACGCCGTACCATACATTATGGCTTTACAGCCGTATCGTATGGGTCCCGTTACCGTACCGTCGAAGACCTTTGTGCACCCTCAGACGGCCGTATTTCACCATAGAAAACGGCCGTTTCGGACCGTCTACGGCCGTAAAGTAAGCGCTCAAAGCCCTAACCCTTGTGACGTCCATTATTGTTATCGTATCGCCCATCTGCGCTCCCATATCTGCCATGCCTGGGCTTGCCTCTCACCGTCATCGTCTCCCCTTGTCGTCTTTCAATGTCTCCCACCTTCCTTGAAGTTCATTCTCCCTCATTTCCTTGTGCTTGGATGTTTCCCCCTCACAACCATTTGAGCCCCATTTTCCTGCCGAAGACACACAGATCACTAGCATTGTCGGCTCACGCCACTAGTGTATACCGTTTCGAGGGCCCCACCAATGGCACCGTCCAACATTCCGCTCACCGCAGACAGTGGGGCGTCAGTCTGGAGCAAGTCCTTGATGGGGATTGTTGGGAAAACGTTTTACCGTGCACGGCTCAACTAATTTCGTATGTCCTTTGTTTTCATTTCTGTCTTAGGCTTACCACTCCATTCTCCAACATCCCCTTTCACCTTAGACTTCCTCTTGATCATCGCCGCATCCCCCCTCACCCCGTTTTACCATGTGCCCTTGTTTAGGACACCATTTTCTCTTGTTATCGTTGCTACGCCGGTCTCTCATACCTTGCCGGCCGGATTGCCTTCGTATTTCTCTCCCCATCCTTCCCTTCTCTACATACATCGCATGTAGCATACATGTACGTACTGCCCTCAACTCAGCAGGGTATAAAAACCCTTGCCTGGCTTCATTGAGAGGCAGGCAATAAAGTGCCCAATCTTCCTTCTCCTCCCTGACCGACCGACGATAAACTGACCTTTGCACTGTCACCCATCGTTTGGACCCCTTGGTCTTTTCTGCTATCTCCTGTTTCCCATTCACATCTCCCTTACTACAGGTCCATCCGCTCCAAGTTTGCGGTCTTGTCTCGCTCGTTTCAAGCCCCAACCTCACATCTCATACTTGACGTTTTCTTTGTGTCCGAGATCTTACAAGTCTTCGACATCCATTCCACCTCGACTTCAGCTCACTTTCACTCCTGCCATGACAACTCAGCTTCAGCCAGCATCTGCTGATGATCATGTCTGGTACCATTCTGAGGGTGATGACCAACCCCTACCATCACAGCGCCCCACTGACACCAATGCTATGAGTGGTCAGATGACTGAGAAAGATGCCCATGGTCCAGCTCCTGGTATGTATATGTCCTCCATTCGTATTTACGTTGTTCACAGTTATTCTGATGTAGATGTTCGCCGCATTCAGCAAGCTAGGAGAGGCAAGAAGATGGCCCAAGCAATTGCATTTGAAAAGGTTGATGAGCTCAGAAACCCTGTTCGACGATACTTGGCTGGCACCTCTCGAAACTGACAGAGAGCCAAGAAGCCGCGTTTAGATACTGGCAAAGCGGTGACCCTGGGCTCATCAGATGAAGACAATCTTGACTTCAAAGATACCAATGGATCTGGGTCTGATTCTGGGTCTGATAGCGACTCAGATGATATACTCCCTTCCAATGCTGAGGTATTTCACTTTGTCAATCCATTCATTGAATGTAATGACATATTGTTTATCCTAGGTTGCCAATCTTCTCCCTTCCAAGACTATTCCTTCCACAGGGTGTGGAGCTTCTGCAAAGCACAAACGCTCAAAGTGCACCATCACAGATGAGGAAACTGAAGATGTCAACGATCGTGATAGCAGAAGCAGTAGCAATGTGGGAAAAAGAGCAATGAAAGCAATGGTATGTTCTACCTAGAACATCTGAGTCGTCAATCGGATTTTGACATTTCATAGCCACAGATTACCCGAAACCCAATATATCACTTCTATGAGAAGGTTGACAGGAACTCAAACGGGGAGATTGGCAATCCCGGTGACAGGCATTACAAGTGTCTTCATGGGGGCCGGAAGGTAATGACCATAACAACGAAGATGAAGTACTGCCTTACTGGTGCGTCTTTGTTATTATATTTCAGGTTGGTTGTGACTGAACTTGCAACGGTGCAAGTAGGTTTGATTGGAAACTTGAAGCTGGCCTTGACACCAATGTACTGCCTGTACCTCACAATGAAGGAGCGCTCATCCAATCAGATCACAAATGAGGAGATATTAGTTGCATCGGGACAGAAGGTACTGGATCCAGGAGCTGTACCGGAATTTATTGGTCGAGCGGAGTCTGCCAACCAGGATATCCGGCGTGCATTCGAAAAGCAGGTGCAGGTTGCAGCAGTAAGTGAACGACTTTGATTTGGGTCCATATTTTGCAAGCGTTGATATTCTTAAGGGTCCATGGGATCAAGAGAAGTTTGACAACCTGTTGGCACGGTGGATTATTGCCACTGACCAACCTTTTGACACTGTCGATCAGCCTGAATTCCGCACGTTGCTGACATGTGCACATCACCCTTCACCAGAACTCAAGATCCCATATCGCGATGCAGTTAGAAGACAGATTATGAAGATGGGGGAGGATGGTATAGAGGTGACAAAAGAGATATTCATGGTATGTAAATCTTAGCTGCGTTTCACAGGTAGTCTTATCAGTTGCTATAGAAAGATGTTGAAGGTAAAATCAGCATTTCACTCAATGCATGGACATCAAGTAATAACCATGCGTTCATGGCAATCATCACACATTATGTCACCAGATGTGGAAAACTTGGTATGCTCTGTTTTTGAGAAATCACTACTGGCTGACAACAGTATTTAGAAGAACTTCTTATCGACTTCTGTAAGCTGGAGGGTGAGCATTCAGGAGCAAATATGGCTGAGGCTGTCTGGGAGACACTGGTTCACTTTAGGATTGAGAACCAGGTAGGTTGTGATACTATCTAATCCGTCACAATGCTGAATGTGCTGATCTTGTAGATTATGGCATTTATGTTGGATAATGTGTCAAATAATGATACCCTCATCGATGGGATTGCAAACCAAGCAAAACTGCAAGGTATTCAAATAAAAGCTGATTGGGTCCGTCTTCGTTGCATGCCACATACTGTCCACCTTGCTGCACTCAAAGTATGTCTCTTCGATGTGGATCCTCTATGTAACATGGTTTCTGATGATTATACAGCTTCTTGAAGGCATTGGTGCCATTTCTGCCATGGAAAGCAAGAAGGCAATGTCCCGCTGTGGAAACTATCAAGATTCCATTACTACACCCATCAACCGTGCTTCTGATGATGATGCTGTGGCCCAAGATGATGAAGACAAGCAAGGCAAGCTTTTATTTGAGGTTGACACAGCAAGTGACATTTGTTCTGCAGTTGAGAAGGTTCGTCTTTATCTCACTGTTGCTCAGTATTATTAATGATGTTGTTACCCAGCTTCGAAAAATTGTTCGTGCTGTACGATCAAGTCCTCAACGCAAACAGAGTTGGCTCCATCAAGTTGCTACATCTCAACGGCATCAACACAGTGATACCCCCCCACAATGGCCACTCATGCTGATTCTTGATGTGCGGACACGATGGTCATCCACACATCAAATGATGCATAAGTTCTTTCATGTCTCTTTATGATATTTTTACCATGGGCAAATAGGTCGAGCCCTAGAATGTCAAAGGGACATTGATGACTTTGTTGGCCGTAATCGAGACCTCCGAGCACTCGAACTATCTGAGGATGAGTGGGCCATGATTATCCAAGTTACTGAATGGCTGGGGGCATTTCGGGCTGCAACGACACAAATGTCAACATCCAAGCAGCCAATGCTTTCCATGACTCTTGCCATTTTCAGGGGCCTGCAGGAACACATTAAACTGATATATAGTGACCTCCCAGCATCAACGTCTCAGAGGATCAAGACCAGTCTTCTTGATGCGCACCGGAAGCTCAGTGATTATTATTATCACTATGATCAGTCACCATTTTACACTTGGGCCACACGTAAGTTCAATCATTTAACTTGACATTTGAAGATATCGTTGTGACATATGAACCCATTTTTTAGTTCTTGATCCCCGGATCTCATATGAAGGAGTCCGCGATGACTATGCAGGTGATCCGGACCTCCTTGACTACCTTGAATCCTCAAAGTCGATGCTGCACACCCACTATATCCAGCACTATTCTAGTTGTGCCAATTCCCTCTCCCAGTCCACTGGCAACCCCGTTCAGTCTCCATCTGACAAGTCTCCTTCCAAGGTGAATTTCACATCAAGGTATAAGAAGAAAGGTACCTTGTTCCGGGATGAACTTGAGGAGTACTTCAAGTTGCCGCATGAAGACTTTGATTCATGTAAACCCCTTGAGTGGTGGGTAGGGTGGCGAGCACAGTTCCCGAACCTCTACTGTCTTGCTAGAGATGTGTTTTCAATCCCTGGTATGTCCATCCTTTAGCTTCTGATATAATTTGAATTACTCATGCTACTATTTGGCAGGATCTGCTGTTGCAGTTGAACGAATCTTTTCTGGTGGCCGTGACACAATTTCACTACGCCATGCAAGCCTGCAGCCAGAAACTATTCGTACATTAATGGTCCTTAAGCAGCGCCTGAGACTTGCCCGTGATTCTCTCTCCCCCTTTTCCTGATATTTTCTGTTGATCATCACTACGCGTCACCACTTCTCATACCATTTTGACTGCCTTAGCATACTTGTGCATATTCTCTCTTTCTTGCATTTATAAATCCCCTATGTTTGCTTCTTTGGTTTACAGAGCCCCAGCGTCGCCCATTCAAAGCTGCCCATGTTTAGTTTTGCCGCAGCCTGCTCAAAACCGTCTGAGTCCCGTTCCACCACCACCTGCTCCAAGTCATTTGAGTGCAGTCCCTTCATGGCCCCTGCCAGCACCTCCAGTTCATTACACGTTACGACCCATTGCCTGCCACTTGCTCAAAACCTTCCAAGTATAATCTTGCCGCTGCCGCCCTCACCTCTGAGTTCCCTCCAAGTCTCCATTCCAACTTTACAGCAAACGCCCTAGTTCATATCCTTGTTCTCAACCTTGCTGCCTTTGCCTCCATCACCACTTCCCTTGTCAACGTCGCTCACACCACAGCCGCCATTGCCACCTTTGCCACCGTCATCACCATCAGCCCATCGCCACCCTTGTCAATGCTGTCACCATCATCGCTGTTCTCACGTGTGCTTCTGTTAAGGGCCAAGGACCCTAAGGTGCGACATGCACGGGTTTGTATGATGGTGGCGGGACTTGTTCTTCAAGGGATAACAGGTGGCTAATGCTGACCCTTGGATACGCTGGTATGAGTGGTCTGCACGCGTGCAAGACACTAGTGGGGATAATGAAAGATGTAGAGGAGAGTCTCGACGATGTTCGAGATGACTTGCACGAAGTGCGGGCGAAAACTGAAGGCGCTGTGGAAGCTACAACACTTGGGATTAAACCAAGTCAGGCTTAAGGCCCAACTCTAGGATATAAGGTCGACTTATATACATCTGGGCAGCTGCCATGACTCGAGCCTAATACTACTAGTACCCGTACTAGTAATGAGTCACTGTACAAAATATGGAGTCATTCCGAGTCGAACTGACTCACGCGTGAGACCCAGGATACGTACTACTGGGTTGGAGTCAGTATGAGTCACGTACACAGCCAAAGAGGGATCACATGGTAAGAACGATAGGTAAGCGATCAGGTGATAAAGTCATGTGATGGAAAAGGGGTGGGAACAGATCATGTGATGAGAAAGTATTGGTAAGCAAGTAAAAAATGAAATTTTGAGCCTTGAGAACGTAACAGCTTCCCTGGCAGTCAAGCAATTAACGTATTAACACCCACCTATTCACCTCCCCCTCTAGTCACCCTTATCTTATCCCTTCCTTTCAAGCTCACAGACGCAGACCCACTGTCTGCACACACTGGATTTGCAGTTTTTCGCACTGCTGGTACGGCCGTACCGTACTGTATACGGCCGTATTGACACCCATCCTGTACCGTTGACCGCCTCGGCCTTTGGTTTACGGTATGGGTCACTGCTGATTCATACCGTATTACAGCCGTAGATATATGGCCGTAGCCATATACGGTACGGCGCGCAGCCCTACTTGCAGATAATTGCGACACCGACCAAGCCGACCTCATCCAGTATCAGGAAATAAATTGCCAGCAGTGCTATTCAACAAGGAGACCTGGCTTGGCGCTGATGCATGTTTCGGTGCGACTGCGTGAGACCTTGGTTAGTTACTTGAGGAACAGGGACAGGGAGTTTTTCTAGACGACTACTTGTCAGAACTTTGGCGAAGATTTTGTATTTGACTGCAAAGTGGTTTCCTTAAAGCATCCGAGTTGGGTGATGTAGTGATAATAACGACCAACTTTGCTATGTAATACAGCCTGGGTGGCACAGCCGACCCAACCACATGACTTGGCGATCTCCATATCAATCAGTAGACATTGATATCTCGCTTAGATAACATAGCCGAGTGAGAGCATACTCCCATCTGTGCATGCATGTCCCACACCAGCCCAATGCCTGTGCACTTGCAACATCCCTACCATTTGATCACAATAATAGGCGGTCATTGAGACATGTGCAATATCACACACGCCGTGAACACATGTGAACTGCACACCTGGGTAGTTAGCCTTATGACGTAATTCGTATCTGCGTTGGAGATGAACTGAACGTGGTTCTTCCACCAGCGGCATTATATCTGAAGCTTCAAGTCGTCTGGTATATTATCTCGTCTTCTGACCTTACGGAAAATCTCACTGCACTTCATTCACCAGACGAATCGTCACCCTTAAACATAGCGGATGCATCAGGAAACCACTCCCAAGATAATTCGGGTTTGTTAGCGATAATTAACAGTATTTTTCAAGTAACTTATATTATTGCTTGCTAGCTTGCCCCCAGTATTCTAGCTCACATTATTGTTAAATTATTGTATTTCCATGCAATCTTTCATGCGATATTGTTTGATAATTCTTATAATTCTTAAAGCATTCAAACATATTTTGCAACAATAAATCATATGATATTATCGATGTAAATAATGGGTTGGCCTGACTACCACAACGGTACACTAACGTGGCCCATAGTCCACTGGTAATATGAACACCAGGTCACATAGAGAAATAGGAATCAAGTAGAATAACACAATGAAGGAGGAATGAGAACTGGTATAGAGTCCCATTGTTGAGCTGAATTAAGTCAGTAAATATATAAAGTAAGAGTAGAAAAACAGCGTACAATAGGACTTGTCGACTAGAGGTGTGTTGAAACTGACACAATCTTGATCCTTTTACCCATCCATTTCTTTGAGGTCGAGGTCTGCAATTGGAACCGCTGCTATCTCCTCCGCTGCACTAACAATGAAATAACATATCAGTGTTGATGGCAAATCAAGTAACTCAATATGCACCTTGCCTGAGCATAAATGTCAGACATCATGAGGTGGAAGGCACTGGGGTGGTTCTCTCGGATATGATGGAATGTATCGATGTGGCCCTGGTAAACGTTGAGGTATGAATTTGCCGAAAATTCAGATGGGTGATACCTTCCCGAACGCCATTTGTGAATGGTGGCATAGAGCTGTTGAGGCTAGTCAAAATTGGCCTACAAAGATGTGGCTGTACTCACCGCTGTGGCCACTAGGGCCACCATCAGTATCAGGACCTCCTGCTTCAATACCCTATCGTCACCCATAGACATTGGGAAGTGACTATATGGTAAATTCAGTACAAGGCCTGTTCCATCAAATAAAAGAAAGTAACCGATGTACTCTTCAAACTGATAGGCATACGATGCTGTTCCAGGACCAAAATAGGATTCCTTTATCACCATGATGATCCGGGTATTGCGATATGGACGCGTGCGGTATGGAGGTGCTTTGAGTGTGTCACCCTAACGAAGCTCAAGTCAGGCTGCACTGAGAAGTGAAAAAAAAAAAAGCTTACATGTGTAGTTGGAAAGGTGTAACGGTAGGCAGACAACTGCATCTCAACCACTTCCATGATGTCGGCTGGCGATCCAAATGAGAAGAAGCTAAGGTAAATCATCCTGGCACATTGCTCTTTCACCTCCCCTCGGAAAAGGGGAATCTGCCCACACAGCTAAGAGTATTAGTGAACAGATATCTGAAATGAGTAATGAGAGGGATGCACCAAATGACACATCCTGGACAGGTACTCCCTATCCAACTCAAGCCGATTCCTAATAGTCCCTGCCTGCGGGAGGTGGGACTGGGTTGCGACACCGAGCGCTTCAGATATTATAGAACAAGTCAATGTGGGGTCTGGAAAAGCATGAATGAACAGCAACGACGCTTGAAGATGCTCAAAGGCATCATGAAAGATCGACTGCATCAATGGGGTCTGGATAGTGAGGAGAACTTTGTTAGTCCCTGGAAAGATGATGATGTCAGTGTCAGATGGCCACTGATAATTGGCCTGGTGACTTGGAGTAGCGTTGCTTGCAGAGGTGCCAGACTTGTGTGACGTGGCATCATTGCTGGCCTGAGTCATACTAAGGATGCTTGCACTTGATCCAGTAGTACTTGGAGACTCATGCCATGACAGTATCTAAAAATGTTCGTAAGTGTAGAGTCACCAGAAGAGAATATAACATACCTTGAGGGCCATTGTGTTGGACATTTTTGAGGGGTTCTTAGGGGCGTCGTTAGATGGCTTGTCAAACCACTCAGCCTCAGTCTCTATGTCACTATTGTTGTTGTCATATCCACAAACTTGGCCAGTGTCTCTGGCAACACCAAAGCGGCTGTGGACATGGTCATTGAGAAAATTTGCGGAGGGGGGGCCATCGTGGCCAGGATAAAAAGACGATGCTGAAAATTTTCACAAACACAGGTCAGGTGACAGTACACAAACATGATTAGTAAGGTGGCAACTCAACTCTGAATCAACGACAAGTCATTATCTTTGTCCTTCATGCCAATCTTCTTGACGACAGTAAGCTGCCCTTGCTGAGCCAGTGAACCCTGACCCATCAATTCTGGCTGAACAGGAGGACCAACTACTGGGCCTTGGAGTATTGGTCAGCTTGGTTCCCCACATTTGCAATGCACGCACCGTTATTCTGTGTTCTCTTTGCCAGGGGTGGCCCATTGCTGGTTGTCGGTGCAGTGGAATTTTGGGGGGTACTGGGATGAGTAGAGGCAAGGGTATGTTTCCCACAAGCTTTGTGGTGTGTTAGATGTGTCTGATGATATCTCAGGTGGACATACTTTCTGGGCCATTGCTGGTCATAGACGCATTTTTATTTCCCCTGCCGGCACTGTGTCAGTTCAGTACCCTTGAGCCAACGTATCACAATGAAATGGAATTGGTTCTCACCTGGCCAAATTGTTAAGAGCCCTTGGCTGTACATGGCATGTGCGTGGCAGCATTGTCAAAGCAAAGTGAGTGAGCAAAAGGAGTGTGATTTATGGCAAGAAAAGACAGGAATGGGGATGATGTTCATACAAGAGGTATGTCCCCTTTTTATCATCTTGTCGCAGTACTGGCTGCTGACCAAATTTGTTTGTAGACAAATTGTTTTTTTCCCCCTCCAACTCTGACCATCATTTTCAGTCCCCTTTCTTGTTACCTCCACCCCACCGCCATGTTACCCACTCAAGTATGGTGCGCTGCTTGTAAGAGGGACTTTACCCCTCACGGCCTCTCTCAGCATGTCACCAGGACTCAAGATCAGTGCTGTCGCCGTGCTGTTGCAACATCTCGACCCCATCTACTATCTGTGGCCTTTCCTCGTATGGCATCACCACTGACACTATCCTCAACCTGGGCATCACAGGTTGCAGGTGACGATGCTCTGGGCGATGAATATGAGGAACCAACACAAGGTGAGTTTGCTGTGACACATGCCACTTGTGCTGCCGCCTTAACAATTTTTTTTAGAGGATGAGCTAGACCACAATGGGTCCCCAGTTGAAGCTCCAGACCTGGCTGACATCACCAATGCAGATGCCTTCGAGGAGCTAGCACAAAATAACCTTTGTTTTTCAGTGACAACCCTTGATCAGCCCACTACTGATGAGTCCCTGGACATGCCAGATGCGCTGGTACAAGTGCCCAATGACATGGAAGCGGGTATCATGGAGGCAATGCCAACAATAGTCATCGACCGCTTCCCATCTGCAAGCACTGGTGCCCCAATACCCGGCATGCCATGTGGGAATTCCATTTACAAATCACAGCAGGGCACAGACAGGGACTCACTGTGGTCCCCCTTTACATCCCAATGTGACTGGTTATTTGCACATTGGGCCAAAATGTGTGGATCAACATCATCAGCAGTGACAGAATTGCTAGCAATTCCAGAGGTATGTACTTTTCTCTATGTTCAATTTTAACTTGTACTAATTCGACAACCAAGATTGTCGATAAGCTCAGACTATCATATCGCTCCGTCCAGGATCTTAATAATATTATCGACACTGATTTACCTGGGTGGCCTTGTTTCTAATGCAACATACTGGATATTGGAGGCAAGCAACTCGAATTTTATTCGAGGGATGTTCTGGAATGCATCTGATTGCTCTATGGCGATCCCAGCTGGGCACAAGACATGGCATTTGCCCCTGAGCGACATTACACAAGTCACGCGCACACTTCCCACCTGTACAACGAAATGTACACAAGTGACTGGTGGTGGACAGTCCAGGTATGTTATCCATTTCCATATGAAACTATGTACTAATGAGTTCAATTTTAGGAAGACTTAGAGGCGCACCGACCAGGGGGCACAGTCATACCAGTGATTGTATCCTCTGACAAGACACAGCTCACACTCTTTAGAAACAAAATGGCCTACCTGATATATCTTATGATCGGCAATATTCCTAAGGATATCTGTTGAAAACCATCATGCCATGCACAAATTCTAATTGGCTATATTCCGACAACCAAGTTGGACAGCATGCCAACCAAGGCTGGTCGCTGTTGTGCCCTTGCGAACCTGTTTCACTCCTGCATGTGGAACGTACTAGGCCAAATCAGTTCTGTTGGCGAATCAGGGCTTGCAATGATGAGCAGGGATGGTGTCTGGCACCGATGCCATCCTGTCTTTTCTATCTTTGTTGGTGACTATCCTGAGCAGGCACTTGTGACCTGCACATTCAATGGGTGGTGTCCGAAGTGCCTTGTTCCCCATGCTCAGCTTGGTGAATACGAATTGTTTCCATTGCACACACAAAGGAGTGTGATCGACGGATATCATTTGGCAGATCAGGACAGGTGCCAATTTCATCGGACATGCCGTGAAGCTGGACTGAAGCCCATCGTCCATCCGTTCTGGGAAACTTTTCCTCTTGCTAACATCTTCGTTTCAATAACACCAGATATCCTTCATCAGATGCTTCAAGGTGTGATGAAGCACTTGATCAGCTGGCTAGTCGACATCTTTGGGCCCTTAGCAATCGACGCGCAATGCAAGTCTATTCCGCCAAATTACAAGATCTTACTTTTTCCCAAGGGAATTACAATCCTGTCTCATGTCACGGGCCTGGAGCACAAGAAGATGTGCAGGATTCTTCTGAGCCTAATTGTCGATCTCCCAGTCCCAGGTGGTCTGGACTTGTCATGCATGGTCAAGGCAGCATGTGCTCTCTTGGATTTCCTTTTTCTGGCCCAATTCCAGTGCCATACAAGTGACACCCTTTCTTGGCTAGAGGGCTATCTTGCGGCGTTTCACAATAACAAAGCGGTCTTTCTTGACCTTGGCATCCGGTGCAACTTCCATATTCCCAAACTTCACAGCTTACTCCACTATGCGTCGTCGATCCGCTTATTTGGTACAACTGACAATTACAATACTGAACAGTCAGAACGCCTCCATATTGACTTGACAAAGAATGCCTTCTGTGCCACAAATCAGAAAGATGAATATGCTCAGATGACAATATGGTTGGAGCGTCATGAAAAGCTACAACGGCATTCTGCCTCCATTGATTGGAGGCAGAATCATTTGCAAACTATTTGGACTTGGACCCCAATCAGACCCCCCTGTGTGCACGCTCAATCCATCAAATTTGCTCAAACACCCTCCAGAAAGGCTGTATCTTTTCCTGACATTTTCTGGAGGTATGGTGCCCCCCTGTTTCAAGACGCACTAGCAGACTTCATTGTTTCCATCAAAAATCCTGATCTTCGGCTGCATGCATTGCATGAGCGTGCAGGAAATGTGCTCTTTCCTTTCCGCACAGTCTGGGTATATCACAATATCAAATTCACGGCACCAAATGACGCTCAAGAACCAGAGATCGTAGACACTGTCCATGTTCAGCCAGAACAAAGGGACAAATGTGGGCAGATCATCCCAGCGCGATTTGACACAGTCCTCATCCAGGGCAGCGGACAAAGTAAGTTTTTACTTTATTTACACCAAGGTTTGGATCTGAGTAACCCATTCTCAGGCTATCAGATTGGCCAGGTTCATGTGGTGTTCAAGTTACCAGATAGTGCTATTTCAGAGGTGTTTGGCCTGCACGACACACCACCAAAGCACCTTGCTTATGTCAAATGGTTCACACCAATCCCAGCCACACCGGATCCCAAACATGGTATGTATAGAGTGTCTAGACTAATGGAGAATGGACACAGGTCTGCCAGCATCATTAGAGCTGAGACCATTATTTGTAGCATTCATCTGGTCCCACAGTTTGGGCCAGTTATGCCCCAGGATTGGAATAGCTTTACAGTGCTTGAACTCTGCAATACATTTTATATTAATCCCTTTGCCGATGTACATAGTTACTTGACATTTACACAATAATCTTTGTGTATTTTACCTTGCATGCAGCCCTGACAACGCATGCACTGTAAAGTCCAAACATGATGAATTTCAGCATTTTCATGCGCAACAGCTGAATTTCATGCATTTTATGTGTGAAATACTAGAGTCTAATTTCTCAGCAAAAAGTTAGTGAAATTTTACAATGATATTTGACTAAAAATCACACAAACTCCTCTGTGAAGTCCAAACATTATGAATTTCATGCATTTTATGTGTGAAATATTTAGTCTTATTTTCTTAGCAAAAAGTTAGTGAAATTTTATGATGATATTCAACTAAAAATCACGAAGTCAGACAAGTTGAAAGTCCTATGAATCAAGTACTGAAAATCTTCTGAAAATAGACTGAGTTGTGGTATATAATATATGGGATTCTACATGAGCATGTCATTGTCACCTGTGCGTCACCATCGCCGCCGCTGTCACCCACATGTCACCGTCATTGCCGCCATTGCCCACACATCACCGTCACCGCCGCCGTTGCCCATGCGTCACCATTGCCGCTGCCGTTGCCTGCGTGTCGCTGTTGCCGCCGCCATCATTGCCGTCATCGCCACCTGTGCATCAACATCGCTGAGGAAGGCCCCCGCTATTGCCCGAATACCTGATTGCGCCGCAGAAAGGCCTGCTGTGTGGCACAAAGTCAGCACATGTTTCAAACAAAAAAAAAAAGAAAGGACTTACTACTTGGTCCAACAAGTGGATCGCAAGGCCAAGAAAGGCAACCTCCGCCAAGGCTGACATGATACCCGCCAACGCACGTTGTGTGTGGGTGGACCCGTTGCCGATGCTGGCGAAGAAGTCATGCATGGAGATCGCGACCACCTCGTTCGCCCTTATAAATGTCAACACTGCCAAAATGAAAGAAAACAAAGACGCACCTGGCAGCCTCCTCGACTGCAAGCTGGCGCGTCTGCTCCACCAAGTCAAGCGCGACTCGAACGGCGTTAGCTTGCACCCAGGCGAGTGTCTGTGTCACGATGACGCAGGCTAGGTGTTGGCCATATTGGATGGCCTGGGTTGTGGCTTTGAAAAAAAATTGGCAAGAGGGAGAGGGCATAGTGAGTAGTGTGGTGAGTAGGATGAGGAGTGAGGGCAGTGTCATTCGAAATGCCGGCACACGAGCGCTTGACGTGTGTGACAACAATGCGCGACAGTACCAAACAATGAACGACGAACATGGGCAAAACCCACGGTGCAACTCTCCAAGCGAGTGCATTCAAGGAAACTCATTCGTTTGGTGATGTTGCCACCAACTACTCTGCCTCAGTAAATACTGCATGCACCAGTGGACCACTGTGGTCGACCAACCCCCATTCTCCACGGTCTTCAACACAGCCAACAATGCACTGGATGGATTTGATGTTGGCGGGGTCCAGGCACCCAGTCTCCTTGTAACACAGAATCGGCGGCAACCCATCCACATTGGGGAAAATAGTCTTAACTTGCCGAATAATGGCCAGACAAATGTTTTCAGCCTTCTCCATTTTAAGTTCGTTGCTTTGGGGAATGGGGATGACGACGATGTACAGAAGTTGCCCGAAGAACATTTCTACCTTGAATTCTTTGGGAAGGTTTTGGTGTCGCTGGTTTTGATCAACGAGTTGCTCATACTATTGGGCAAAGTTAGAAACAAATTATTTTCCAAGAATATTTGACAATTAGTTCACACACACGGATGAAAGATGCATCGCGGCCGTCCATACGTTTGGAAACAATTTCATGCATGTGCATGATGTCCCCACCTTCAAGGCGACGCAGTTTGCCCCACTGCTCAATGTTGTCCAGAAGAAATTTCCTGGCGACCCTTCTCCTGACACCAAACCGGGTCACCAGGCCATTCGTGAGGACCTTGCGCATGGTATCACCAAGGGGACCCATGACCTTTGGAGCCACAAGTTCGTATTGTGGGTCTGCGGCAAATTGTCTTTAGATTAGGGTAAAGGTACTGGGACGCGACTTACAATCTTCAAGCCTTTTCATTTGCAAAGAGGGGTGCTTAGGAGGCTTTCCAAGCTGCTCATCAGTAAGATTGTACAAAATCTTGACTTGCCGGAGCTGCAATAGATCAGTGAGGTGTTGGCTCATGTTCACGTACAGGTTTCGCCGACTGTGGATGCTGCGTTGGAAGTACCTGCATTGCCTCTTGATGGGGAAAGCCCATGTTGTCCAGCATGGTCCCATCCATCTGATTTGGTCAGGAATGTGGAGCAGGGTGTGTATTGTAAGCGGGCACGCTGGGAGTCATTCGGATTTGTGCTGGTAGTAGAGGCTGGATGCATGGATTGAACCTGCCTTTGAATTTTCAGAAATGGAAGGGGGAACACACTGCTCATAATCTACCACCCATTTATGGATTCCCGACTCGATTTCATCGATCTCTTCCTTGCTGATCTCGAACTGGAGACACAGATTAAGGACTCTAACAAGGGAGCAGAAATGCTTGTAGTAGTGCTCATTGGGAAAGTGACGTTGAAGCATGGTGGGGGCGATGAACAGAGACCACACAGACCATGTCAAGGACGTGAAATATGAACTATCCTTTGCTGGGTTAGGTATGGACGCACCAAACGACAAAGGTATCATCTTTGTGGCATTTGCAGAGGTAGCACCAACGACCTGCCAAATATTTGGAGCCAGGATGTATGGCTGACCCTCATCCATTCCCTTATAGTTGCCAGACCAGAAGAGGACGAGGTTTGGGATGAGATTTTCCCAGATCAAATGCATGAAATCATATGGAAATGACTGGGGAAACCTCAGGGACCCGAGGGCACTGAGAAGAGGGACTCCTTTGATGCCATACACCTTTGAAAGCTCCTCTTGCTGTATTTCTGTGGGCGCGGACACCACTGATTTGGCCTGCGCTATAAAGGAATCATGCGAGCGAAGTGGTAACCTCTCCGGATGATACTCGACAACATCTGTTGGCTTGGGATGATCGCGGCGGGACAGCGGCACATAGAGTGTTCTGTTTCGTGAGTCTGGGATGCCAATACCTTGGATCTCACACATTTGACAGGGACGCGAGCTGTTGTGTCCCTTCATGTGTATGAGCATGGAAACAGCAGGAATGTCACCAAAGCCAGCGATGACATAGGCATGGAGGGCGAAGAGGCTTCTCAAGAGGGAGTTATATGCAGACACACCATCCGCAAGCTCAAGCAGTTCTTGTGTGAGCAGATAGATGAAGGAGTCTGCGTCCCATGGCTTTTTTGGACCGGGTATGATACCAGCACACAGAATGTTGTCCTTTTGGAAGTGTTGGTCCAGAGGGAGATTATAATTGAAAAGGAGGAGGATCCATGCGGTATGCTTCCGCTTCTTGAATGGAGCGAAACTGTCAGTGGCGAAGCCAAGCGCGATATCACGATGATCCAAGAAGTAATTATGGGCTAACGTTCGGTCTCCAGCAACAACACGCTCTCTGAGAAGTGAGCGATAATGGAGCCCATCGAAAATATCCGTTGTCGTCCTGGGCATGCAAGTCGACGTCTTTGCGTGTTCATCAGCACGGTACTGGAGACGAGTGGCATAGGTGCAATTCGACATTAATGCACAGAGACAAGGGATGAGGGGCATATATGAGAATGTGCACCTCGCTCGGCTGGACTCGTTCAGATGCGACATTTTGCACTTCGGACATTTGTCAAGGTTGGTGTATTTACCAGTATAGCATATGCACGAATTGACACAACATGCAAATACTACGGGCCTGAAGCAGGAGAGAGACTGGACATGGGATCGCGTCCTGGCGAGATTCTCCATGCCTGTCTTGGAAAAGGTATAGCACATTTCATTGAAGGCCAAGGCAGTTAGATTGTTCCTGATCATCATCGCGAACGGACGCAGGATATCCAGATCATGGTCCAAGATGGAAGACTGGCCTGAACACAAAAATGCTGGTGAGTCACCAAGTATCCAATAAAGAATGCGCAAACTTACCAAATTCCTCTGCCTCCACGATGAACTTTTCAGTCAAAATATCCCAAAGCGAGATGATGCCCTCGCGTGGATCCACTTCGCCTTCCACGTCGACGTCCTCTTCGTTCCAGAAGTCACCAGTTCCAGGATCGATTGAGTCGGCATCAACTGCATCCTCCTCAGGAGTGTCTTCAGGATCCCCGTCATTGTTTTCATCGGGATTTCGATGTGTCTGAGCATGAAGATCCAGAAGGACGTTATCAGCGAAGCGACAGGGTGGTACAGTACGTGCATCCTCTGGCAGCTGGGGTAGATCCAAGTCTGCTGGTGGATCGAGGAATGGCAGGGGGAGATCGGAATCGAACGACGGTGTGTGCAATTGAGGACAGCCACTAGAGGAAGGGCTGGCATCAGCCTGATGGGTGATGCAACGCCGCTTGGGAGGTGGAAGAGATTCATGCTGCACTATAGGGGCTTGAGCTTGAGCTTCGACTTCGGCTTGAGCTTGGGCTTCAGCGGCTTTTTTTTTGTGACGCCATACTGTCAATCGGTGCTTTAGAGCCTTGCAACAAGGGCATATAATGAAATCTGGCTCTGGCATCGATGATGGTCTAAGGTAAATCGGTGAGAGAACGATCCACAAGAGAGCTGTGAAGGACCTGAAATCGACGAAGACGATCATCGGGGGGGGTGTGGCAAGAGTGGGCAGCACAGTGCCAGTTCTACCGCCATCTCAATTCAGACAGCTCATAACCCATGATCCAAAGAAAATGTATAGAAACTAGTATCCACAACGGCATCAAGGGTGTAATGGAGTAGTTCTGGTAACTGATGGTTATCATGTGAGGTGAAGGGTCGCCTTCGGCTCAGCATGAAAGGGCAGTGGTACCACAGTCACATGACTTTTAGCGCGTTTTCAAGAAGGTTCAAGGTTCAACTTCAACTTTCAACTCGTTCCTTCCGTCTTCAAGCCCGCGATTGACCATCCGCCCTCCTGTTCACCAATTGACCTGCTGCAGCGGCAACTTAACCCCTTGACAACAAGACAGTTCACAGATCTATGAGTGGGATTTTTCGTTGGGGTCGCAGGTGAGACAGGACCTTGAAAGGACCTATAAGATGGGAGTTGGTGCGTCGTCAGTCTTTACCCATCTCACCTTCAACTCATTCAAATTTTCTTGCATTGTCCTGATGGTGCGCCAAACCCGATCTGGAGGCAAGAAGAAGGCTGTGGCAAAGCCACCAATGACAGTAGCATCGACCTGGGCATCATCTGCCCAGACTGCCGCCTCTGGGGAGTGCATCGCTCCTGGTGAGGGGAATCACTCTCCTGCGGCTACTGCCCCAGCCCCGGTCCACCCTGTTGTCCCTGCTGTGGGTGGTCCTGTTGTCCCTGCTGTGGGCAGCCCTGTTGTCCCTGCTGTGGGTAGTCCTGTTGTCCCTGCTGTTGGTGGTCCTGTTGTCCCTGCTGCAGGTAGTCCTGTTGTCCCTGCTGTTGGTGGTCCTGTTGTCCCTGCTGCGGGTAGTCCTGTTGTCCCCACTGTGGGCAGTTCTGTTCTGGTTGTTCAGGATCCGGGTCCTGGTGCCAGTGCTGAAATCAGGGCCTTGGAAGGTGAGTATTCAACATGTCTTGTGCACATCTCATTATTTATTTTTTCCTTTTCTTTTTTTTTTAGCTTGGCTTCTTGCTGCACAAAATAAGCTCAGAGGAGTCCAAGAGCGAGCAGCTGGTGGCCCCAGCAGGGCTCGTCTCCAAATTGAATGCCCAGCAGCATTCAAGAAGAAACAGACGCTTCAAGCTTCAATAGGCCTTACAGGTTCAGATGGCAAACTGAAGTACACTAGGTTCTGTGTGAGTTTTCTTTTTTCTTGTGAAGTGTATTATCTCTGACCCATGCACTCTATAGCGTGATATACAATGCTTTGCATCACTTGTCAAGTTTAACCTCAAGCTCACTTGGCCCTACCAAGATAAGGAAAAGATTAACCTTGTCATTCAATTGGTACGTGTTTTTTTTTTATTCATCTGATTCCTGCAAACTGATCCATATTTTGTAGGCTAAGAAGGACCACAACTTCCTCAATGACTTTGTAGGCTATTGGCCTGTCACTGAATGCCTCAAACAATATCTCCGCTACATGAGAAATTATGAAAATCAGAAGGAGCATGAGGCAGCTGAAGCTGAGGGTAAGTGCAAGGGCATTTGGCACTCCCAGACTGACACCTGACATACAATGATTTTAGATCTTGAGAACAGTACTACTGAGGATGACGTGTAATTGGTATACAAGTAATTAAATTTGAATTTTATTTTTTGATGCATAATTGGTATACAAGTAATTAAATTTGAATTTTATTTTCAATAAAAATTCCTGTGAAAAAAAGAATGAAAAATGTGTGAAAAAAAAGAATGAAAATGCATGAAAAAATATATGCAAAAATCAATGAAAAAATGTTTGAAAAAATCCCCAGAAAACATGTAAAAAATCCCCTAAAAAACGCATGAACCTGTTGCAGATTCACTGGAATTTCAGGTAATAAACTACCAAAAACTTCAGTCATTTTTTCATTAAATCTCAGCATTTTTTCATCATTTATTCCATCATTTTTTCACCATTTATTCATCATTTATTCATCATTTTTTCACACATTTTACCTACTGAAATTCCGACACTTAGGACTTTACAGTGGTGGGACTTGGTGGCGTTGGGTGGTGTTGACAGCTTGTGGTGCATAGTGATGCCTACATCGTGACTAACAAAATTTTATTGTCCTTACTGTGTCTACAGATAAACTACTCCAGTGCTATGTCTCGCTAGCGTGGGAGTGGTTTCCTGATGTGGCAAAGGCCAGAAAATATCACAGACTCCACTTTCTAGCACAGTTATTGTTTAGTTCACGCAGGTGTCACGGAAGTGGCAGCCGGCCAGGACCACCAGATCAAGACCACACAGCGCACGCTGCCGGTGTGCAGCGTGCTAGCATACTTTACTCGTAGACAGTCTGCTTGGTCCAGGCCCAGATACAGTACATAGCTTAATTAGCATCCATTTTTGTAGTTCTTTAAATACTTTAGTACTCGTGTGACTGGATCCTCAGTGTGCTTTCTAGAGCCCAGACTGAGTGTCCGTCATACAGGTGAATACAATCCTTATAGTGTGCTTTCTAGAGCCCAGACTGAGTGTCCGTCATACAGTTACACTCCTTCGCGTTTGATTGCTTTCGCCCCACCCTCTTTAGCTGCAACAGCGGGAGCTCGAGAGGTGGAAGCGGGTGTTAATCGGCGTACGAACATACCCATTGCCCCGCTGTAGCTACATTCTATTTGTACTGTACTTGGTTCGAGGAAATAAGGAGAAAATGGAGGGAACTTTTCGAAGCCAAAATTTGCATGCTCCGCACGCGTGAACGTTGAGCGATATTGGTCACTCAATCTAACAGCTATCATGGACCTAGTTCAATATGATAATCATCAGGTTCCCGTGGCAGTGTAGGGGTGAGAACTCATGCCTGAGGATTTGCTGTCTGCGAGAAGTGGTCGCCCTAAAAGAACCCACCCCGGGACTCGGACGCTGCGACCTTATTGACAATCTATCAGACATAGCCTTAGATACGAGCCTCAAGACTTTTCCATCCTTGTTCTCATCGTCCACCATCGGAAAAAACCGAGGGTGATCCTTCCCCTTGGGATGATGAGTCTATTATCTTGCAACACGGATACTACGTCATAGGAATCGCAGAAGAGGAGCACGACTGACAAGCGGTGAATAAATGAAATACTGTAATGGGCGGAAAGGTTAAAAATAGCTCCGATACAGTGGATAAATTCCTCAAAAGTCAGATTTCAGATACGATAGTTACAGGGTGACCAGAGGACTGCCTCGCGGCAATGAATCTTTCCAAGCGATCACGGGAAGAGTCCAATGTGAATCCGCTGCACACCATGAAAATCTTTCGAAGTACGGGTAATATTTCTGTTACTCCTGTAGGCCCAGCGAGGTAACAGAGGGCCATGACGACAAGCTCGTGCATTGCATTTATATAGAGATTCTTCACGGCGGAAAACGGTTGTAAAAGCTCTGCCCATTGGGCATTCTCCATGCCATGGTGCCAATCTTCTGTCCCAGTTGCATATATGTTGAGATCGAGACGTCCCAGAGTGGAGAGGAGAGGCCCGGACAAGTTACAGACCTGCGCCAGGGCCGAAAATTGCCACTCCAACTCTCTGCATGAGATCCCGATGGCGAGGATTGTGCGACCGACACCTGGGTTAGTTTGTGGATGAAGTTTCATCTCAACAGAGCGATGGCGAAAAAACAGATCGGCATGGTCAAGTGTCCTGAGCTTTTCTGTGCGACCAATGAACTCGGAAAATTGTGAGATATCAAAGACAAGCTGATTGAAAAACGCAATATGGACGATATGGAGTAGAGGGGCATCGATTCGAACCGCGACGTCCTCCAAGTACTCACTAACCCCTTTGAATTGAAAGCTGGTGAGGGCGCGGAGTAAAGTGCGTGTCGGCGGCGGTGGACGTCGGGTAGCACGCTCCGGGCGTGATCGAGGAGAATGGAACCCGAGGGAAAGTGATTCGAGCCTGGTCAGCGTGGACAGGCAAGTGGCCATGGCATTGGGTGAAATATAGCCCGAATGGGGAATATCCCAAAGGGAAAGTTCGACGAGGTCGGTGGCAGACAAAAGCAATTTTCCGAATGCTGGGTATAGAACGGAACGCAATCGAAGTGTTCGAAGGCGTGGGGCAGATCCATCCATGAACGAATCGGGGAGGACCGGTGCGCTATCAACATCCGATAGAAGATCTAGGTGTGTCAGCGCAGGGAATGGCTCCTGTGTCACTGCCGCGAATCTTTCCGAGGCTAGTAGCGAGCTGGAAATACCACGAAGAGCGATTTCACATACGCGGCCCTTGTGCTTCATTGCGGCAATGATGTTGTCTGTGCCCTCCGCTCGCTGCTTCGTTGGGAAGAAGTGGGCCTGTATGATGACAGGCAAGGCAGGCCAGATCTCCAGCATCTCTGCCGCCTCCCGTGTTGTGTCTTTGCAGAGAAGTCGCAGATTTAAGCGACGCGGGAATGTTGAAACGATGTAACGCCACTTTTGACAGACGTGCGCCAGCGTATACCACGCCTCTATCTGTTTGTTCTCGTCCACATAGAAATAGAATATTTCTAGGAGCATGTCTTCGGGGAGCATGTCGATCATCAGGAGGTCTACATCACACCAGTCAGTCATTGCGTGTGCAGAGAAAGATGCAAGCCAACCTCTATTTCTTAATTTCTTCCGTGTCCCGGGACGAGTACGTACACAATGCTTTCCCGTCAACGAGCTCTCCGAAGAGTTATCTATGAGAATCGACCACCCAGAAGCAGGGAGTAACGCCAGGGCGAGTTCAGGAGGCAGCGGGGAGTCTTGATGACGGACACGCTTTCGGGTACGGCTATGCGGGACTAAGTTAGTCCAGTATTTAGGTCACAGTTGAGGGAAGTGAATTCCTTGACGTACGAGTGAGAGCCCATCCGAGTCGGTAACGATCCAGTGTCTGAGGGTAAAGTGACGATTTGGGTTGCTGCACGACGTTCAACTTATAAAACTTATTGCACTGCCTATAGTACTGTACATGCGCATGCGGCACAGCAATCCTGTCCGTTCCGCCTCATGGACCAGTGATTGATGACGTAATATGTTGCCGTACGCCACGCCACCGCATCGCATCGAGCCTCCAAGCTCCAACCTTTCATCTTGCTCCCTCGTTGTCACAATCGACCCTTTCTTCTTCACGGCCGAGTTCCCCTGCTCGTCGCGCCCCAGTCCTCATGGTCGAAGACCCAACCTTTGTCGGCCGACATCACACGCGCCGCACCGAAAGCCTGCTGTCCCACGTAGCACACGTCGCTCACGGCCCCTGGCAAATCGGGCCTCCGTCTGGGCCACGTCTTTATTTAGAAGGGGTTTTACTTTATATACCCTCATTCAGGTTTCATTCGTGTGTTTCCCTATCTCCTTTTGCTTTGGACTTTCCACTCTCCATTCCAGTTTCCTATTTTACTTTAGACTTTTACCAGCGAACGTTGCCGCACCTTCATCACCCTCGTCGTCTACACGCTCGCTCTCCCGCACCTTACTATGATTCAGTAACATTTTGGCATTTCGGATACCGCTGTTCTCACCGTCTACGTCGCTGCGCGGGTCTGTCGCCGGCAGTAACATCTTCACGTGCGTCTTTTCACTCCCCCCCCAGCTCACCTTGCCCGTAGAATACTTGTCTCTTACTGCCTCGGACTCGCATATATATACCCCCGTTCCAGGCCTCTTCAAAAGCAGGCATCTGCGGCCCAGTTTCTCCCTTTTCGCGTGCTTTTGCTCTCCCCCGACCGTTTGACGACGAACCGAGTCTGCCGTGCCGTCAATCGTCCCTCTGGTGCCGTGCTTTTCGTGTCTTTTCTCGCTGCTTCGTTCGTCTTCGCCGACCGCTTACGCCTCGCCTACGCTGACCGCCTGTATGCCTCGCACCTCTCGCACCGCCTTTGCCCCTCATCGCTCAACGCCTTCCTCGCGCGTTCTCGCTCATACGGGATCGCGGCCTCTTACTCTCAAGAACTAGTTTCGTACTCACTAGTTAGGTCACTCCAAGCTCCAGCTCCTTACAATAAGCCCGCACATAAAGCTCGAATGAGGACCCAATGTAAAGTCGCCGCACCAACAGACGATGTTGGTCTGAGGACGCTCATTTTCTGCCTTGTTGGCCTGCGCTTAACGTGCTCTAAAGGGCTTCTCATGGAAAAACTGTCCGTGGAAGGTGACGCGACGGAACCCACATCATCCGCTACTGGGAGAAAAAAAAGCAAACGGACAATGAAGCTTCCGGAGGCATCAGACGCGACGCGAGAAGATCCCAGGATTGCGCGGGCATCCTCAAGTGTACTCTTCCACCACTAGGTACCAGATAACTCCCTTTTTTCATACTTTCCAACATCGAAGGTATCAGTTTCATATGTACGACGACGATTCTCTCGATTCAACCAGCAGAACATCGCCGTCCCTTAATACGTGCCAGCGCATTCTCAGCTAATGCACGAAATATGTGGGGGTGCCGGTCTGTGTGATCCACAACCCGTGGTACCAGAAGATTAGGCGGACAAGCCAGGCGTTACGACCTAGCGGATTTCTTATGGGACCAGTTTTTTCGTATAGCTGCTTTCTGGGCGTAGTTCGCGGATTGTTACTCCTTGAGAATCCTGTCAGGAGCCCTTTCCTGTTGAGGTGACATGGTCCGTCATGAGCTTCCGATGAGGACAAGTGCGCCATTTGCGTTGATCGCTATTACACATGGATGTCTGCACACATGGGTAGTATCGTATCCTAGAGCGGTAATTTGAGTGCGACATGCAATTAGAGGCTGTTAGACGAAACGCAAGTGCCAGCTCACAACCATGATGCACGAGTCATTCAGTTGGGTACGTTATTTGTCGTGGATGTCGAGACGTTCCAAAGTGGAGACTAGAGAGCGAATTGAAGGTGAGAACGAGCGACACAGATTTGTGTGATGACAACTCTGGCAGGAGATTCTAAACCAGAGATCGCATGATCAGTTGTTCGTAGTGGAAGTGCGACAGAAAGAGACTAATGACTCAAAGACAGTACTGTGCAATGAACTCGAACTCTGGGTAAGTTAGGGGTCAGGCGGGTATACTCAGGCTGCATTGCGGCAAAGCTCGGCCCGATCCAACCCACTCAACGCGCACAATCGCCACCGCTCCCAAAATCGAAGAAATAAGGTTTCATGTTCGGAGGAGTAAATGCATTCTATTTTGCCCCTGAAGTACACACCAATTCTCGACCCCTTTCATCTGCGTACCTGGTGAATCCCTAGTCTTGAGTCAGTCAGCATGTAGATATACATAACATGCATAAAATGGCTCACTTGTACTCGTTGCTTCAAGACCCCTCGCACCTCGTAGCCAACTCAACCGAACCGGTCCCCTCAGCTTGCACTTCTATGACGGATCTCACATCCCACGAGTATCTGGTGGAAGACGCGAAGTTCTCTTTTCCAGAGTCTTCGATTAGTGGCACTGTTGGAGTCCGATCCGGAGGCAGCCAGATACAAGGCGCCGCAGACGTCAGAGAACAATAAGGAGCGGGGCCGTGTGGCCCGATCACCCGGACGGAACTCGGTACTGCCCTTACCCAAGGGCTGTAT
>Ga0307510_10001016_pt1 | contig 29726 bp, 31 predicted proteins | sample 12_EM_MG_FD_207224 | JGI IMG/M metagenome (GOLD analysis project Ga0307510, IMG submission 207224) | Populus trichocarpa ectomycorrhiza microbial communities from riparian zone in the Pacific Northwest, United States - 12_EM | ecosystem: Host-associated > Plants > Roots > Unclassified | place... | reverse complement strand
GTGACCGACGATTCCGGACACGGCCGGAAATCGGTCACCTTCACGCGGAATGAGTGGTCACATTCGACCGGAATCGTCGGTCACGTTCGTCCGGAATCAGTGGTCACGCGCGCGCGGAATACGCAACAACGTCAGGAAATGATCGCGTCTAATGACGCTGAGCTCGGTGGGCTCGATGGCTGTGGCGGTTGCGGTACGTGGCATACCATCGAGCAGCGCGATTTCCCCAAAGGATTCGCCCGGCTCGATGATGTTCAATACGGCTTCTTTACCTCCGGCGCGACTCGTGCTGATGCGCACGCGGCCAGTCACTACGCCGCACAGTGAGTCTCCCGGGTCACCTCGCATAAAGATGACAGCTCCCGCTCGGATCATGCGCCGTTGCCGCAGTGAATTGACTATCGCCAACGTCGCCTTCGGCAAGTCACGGAAGAGGTCTCCGCGTTCGAAGGCGCTCCCTGCTGTAGCAGGCACAGTGGAATCATTTCGAAGCAAAGCATGTGTGCGTTGCATGGTGAGGTTGGCTATCTTCCGTTGTCGGTGGGAATCCTCGCAATCGTGTGAGTTGAGAGCAGCCGCAGAAGAGTTCTGTCTCCTATGACTTTCATCGTTCCCACAACCGCTTTGCACGGCAGCGAAATATTTCGTTTCCAACTTGGGTTGTGTCAGGCGCCTGACAGACATTCCGTGTGCCGATGGTCATCATCGATCCGACCGAGCCATCCCTCATTTGCTCGACGTAGGAGAACTGATGAATATGCGAGTGCTAACGAAATCACGATACTTGAGTACGGCGGCCGCGACAGTGGTGTGTTTGACGACCTCCGGCGCTTACGCACAGCCTCACAGCCCGCCACACATCAATTTCGACATGGTCGTGTCAAAGGGCGCGGCCACCTGTCTGCCAAATGCCAAGGCAAGAGTCGAAATAGTCTCGAACGGCGGTGTCGAGGACATGTACATCTTCGCCAGTGGTCTGCCGCCCAAGACGGGTTTCGACTTTTTCGTCATCCAGGTACCCAAGGCGCCATTCGGCCTCGCCTGGTATCAGGGAGATGTGGAAACCAATGCCGAAGGCAACGCCTTCCAGCACTTCAAAGGGCGCTTCAACATTGAGACATTTGCGTTTGCACAGGGTCCCGCACCGGCGCCGAATACCTTTCCCGACCCCCCGTTCCCGGATGCGACCGTGAATCCCAGCACGGATCCAATCCAGATGTATCACCTGGGCATGTGGTTCAACTCGTTCAAAGATGCTCAGAATGCCGGCTGCCCGGCGACGCAGACCCCCTTCAACGGCGAGCACAATGCAGGACTTCAGGTGTTGAACACCTCAAATTTCCCCGACGCCGAAGGTCCGCTGCTGAAACTGAAGTAGTAGCAGCTAATGTCAGTCTCAGTCTCACGACGAAGGAGTTGTATGAATTGCATTTCGCACGGTAAACGGACCAGGTCTCGGTTTATTCTCGTGGCCGGTACCGTTGCTCTTGCTGTCGGGCTCATGGTGTCACGGGCGCAAGCCGCTCGCGGGGAGCACGGCATCGTTCCGCCAGCTCTTCCCGCCAACATTCAGGTCCCACCGGGGAACACCCCGTATCTGCTTGGCCATGCCGTTGGTACGCAGAACTACATCTGTCTGCCCTCGGGTAACGAGTTCGTATTCAAGCTGTTCACACCAGAGGCCACGCTGTTCACTAACGCCGAAAAGCAGGTCACCACTCATTACTTTAGTCCAAACCCGGTTGAGGGTGGCACCACCCGCGCTACCTGGCAGCACCGTGACACAAGCACTGTGTGGGGTAAGGTGGTGCCAGGCGATTCGGCCAAGGTCAGTGCGGATGGCATTGAGTGGCTCAAGGTCACCGTAGTCGGAACAAAGGAGGGGCCCAGCGGTGGTGACACACTCACCCATACGACTTTCATTCAGCGGGTGAACACTGTTGGGGGACTGGCACCATCACAGGGTTGCAGCTCAACGGCAGATGTCGGCACGTCGGCCTTCGTTCCTTACAGAGCGGACTACATCTTCTACACGGACCATTAGAAGAGGCAGCAAGAGAGCCGGCGACATGTAGCGTCGGCTCTCCGATCGAGCTCTATCACGATATTGATCGTGAGGGTATCTCCCGTATGGCCGCAATGGACGTCCACAGACGTCCGCAATTCTCCACCCACGTCGCGCGGCACGATGTTGGTTTCTGTTCGTGATCCACCTCACGATTGCATGCCCGGGCCAATGTTGACTTTCACAAAGTAGCAACGCTCATCGACTTTAGTCGATGTTGAGCGGTCACCGTTCCCGTTCCGCTCTGTCTTTGAACTGTGACGTCGCCAGTCCCCGACAAGCCGGGGCGAGCCTGTTCTTTTGCACAATACTGGACAGTTGTTGCAAGAGGTCATCGTACCGGACATGAGCGTGAACAATACGAATAAGCTGATAGTGAGCGTGGCGGTGGCCATGCTTTTGGCTGCTTGCGGTGGTGGCGGCGGTGGTGGTGCAGGCGGTAGTGCTGCTGCTGGCGCCGGAAGCGGCGGCGACCAGACCGCCCAGACCCCGCCTCCAGCGAGTGGATCAGGATCCACATCGGACGGATCGACAGCACCCCCGGTGGATAATAATCCGCCCTCGGAAGCGCCCCCGACGGCGGTCCTGCCTCCCTCAATGCCTTCGGGGTCTCAGACCCCCGTTAATTCGCCGCCGCCTGCGGATCAACTGCCCGCGGGCGTTGACATGAGCAATCCCGGCAAACCAGTCAAAGCGTCTGCCGTGACGGCCTCGTCCTCTAACGGCGGTAACACTCCGGATAAGTCCGTCGACGGTAACCTGACGAGTCGTTGGGAGAGTGAGCAAGGCAACGACAACGAGTGGATCATGTATGACTTTGGTGCCAAGACCATGGTCAACGGCATGCAGATCACCTGGGAAAACGCCGCAGCCGCGGAGTTCGCGATCGAGTTGTCTGACGATGCGAGCACCTTCTATCAGGCGCGCTACATCGTGGGCAGCACCGGCGGCACCCAGCAGTTCATGAATCTGAACATCAACGCCCGCTATATCCGAATCAGGGGCGTCAAGCGCACGACGACGTTCGGATATTCAATTTACGAAACGACGTTCGCCAGCCCGGGCAGCGACAACTCGCTGAACGGCGGCGCCGCTAAGACGGCCACGGCCTTCCCGTTCCCGGCGGATGGCAGCAAGCTTGCTGCGCCACCGCCTGTGACATCTCCGCTCGAGACCGTCCAGTTCTCATTGCCCGACGGGACTCTGATAACCCGCATGGGTTTTGTGGGCCGTGGGCGTCACGGCCGTGAGCGAGGGGAGAATTGGAACGAGCTCGGCTACGGGGTGAATGAGACGGTCGACGCCAACGGCAAGCCTCAGGACCTGGGACCCGGCAACTATCTTTCGTTCGTGGAGAACTATTTCCAATTCCGCACCTGGGAAGTCGAGTTTATTGACAACAGCCACGTGAGCGGGGTGACCAAGCCGACGGTGCGAATCAACAGTTACTACCAGGTGGGGCAAAAGGCCGGTGGCTATTCGTTCTGGCGCGGCATCGACCGGCCAGGGGTCACAGGCTACGGCTGGATGACCTCGGGGCAGTTGGTCAATCCTCAGCTCTACAACAACGACCTGGACCCTAATTCAGCGAGCTGTCCGATCGTGCCGTATCCGCCCGATACCGCGCTGACGACTCCGAGCACCGGACTCAACAACGGGTGCAGCGTAACGTTGGACAACTACCCCGGACACTCGGCCCTCAGTCCCGATGCCAACGGAGTTCTGGTTCCCAATGGCCAGAATATCGCAGCACGCAATCTCACGGTCGGCGATGCACTCGAGTTTACGCCTTCGTTCTTTGCTACTCCGGATACGCAGGCTGCCGTCGGTATGACTGGTGGACATCGCTACTACACCACCGAGATTACTTATGAGGTGGGTACGGGCGTGGTACCGCAGACATTCGTACAACCGCGATTGAATAACGCCGTCCTGCCCGAAGACGCTCGGGAAGCCGGCCTCCCAACCTTGTCTTATGACGTCGCAGACAACCCGGAGTTCAACTACCAGCAGCCGTTTAACAACATCGGCGGGCAGAACATGCAGCGCTTCGTTGAAGGGCGCCGGGACTTCCACACCAGTATGCAAACTGGAGCACACACTGAGGCCGGTAACGACGTAAACATCCCGCTGATAGGTCTCCAGGGTCCGCATTTCCAACAGCCGACCTGCTTCCAATGTCATCAAAACAACGCCCGATCGTTGCCTCCCGTCGTCATCAATCAACGCCTGGATACGATGGCGGTGTTCACTGCCGCACTGGATGGCAATGGCAATCAAGTGCCCGACCCGACGTATGGTGTGACCATGCTCATGAACTCCCTGCCATCGAGCAGCGGTACGATGACCAGTTGGGGCAATGGCGCCTACGTCTCTGACTTCCAAACCCAGAACGTAACGCTCGCGGATGGCACGGTGGTCGCCCTGAAAAAGCCTGTCATCGGGTTCGAGGGGCCTGTACCTAAAATCTTCTCGCTGCGCAATGCGCCTCCGGTAATCGGCGTTGGTCTGCTCGCGGCCATTCCCGATGCCGACATCATCGCAAGCGCTCGCGCCACTCCTGACGCTGACGGAGTGAAGGGTACTGTTGCCTATGGGTATGACCCCGATACCGGTAACGTCTGTGTCGGGCGCTTTGGTTGGAAAGCCGCCAAGTGCACTTTGCGGCATCAGGTCGCCGGCGCGCTCCTGACGGACATGTCGGTGACTTCGTCGCTCTTCCCGAACCGTGAGTGTTTGTTCGGACCTCAGAATTGCAACACGACCTTCAGAGTGGACAAGGGCATTCCAGAGAAGGATCTGGTCGCTCTCACGCGCTATGTCAGCATGCTGACCGTACCGGCACAGCGCAAATACACTCTCGGCTTCCCGCAGAATGTGGCTGCGCTGCCGTATCTGAATCCGAACCCCACGTTGATTGCCGCCGGCCAGAAGGTCTTCGAGACCATCAGGTGCCAGAGCTGCCACAAGGAGACGCAGACGACCGGTAGCAACACAGAGCTGGCCGAGGCACGCAACCAGAAGATCTGGCCGTACACCGACCTGCTGTTGCATGACATGGGTACGCCGCTTGCCGACGGCTTTGTCGAGGGGCAGGCTTCGGGCACGATGTTCAAGACCCCGGCGTTGTGGGGAATCGGTATGCTGCGCTGGGTAGGCGGCTACGAAAGGACGAACGCCGCTCCCATCCCGATGGGGTACTTGCATGACGGTCGCGCAAGCACGATTACGGAGGCGATTCTGTGGCATAACGGTGAGGCCGTAACGGCCAAAAACCGCTTCGTACAATTGAGCACGGACGATCGCAACGCGTTGCTGGCGTTCATCGATTCGCTATAGGTCGCAACCGCAACCTGGTCTCCACACTGCACGCGCCGGCAGCCGTTCACGCTGCCGGCGCATATTTCAACCGACACGCGCGCAGCAGGGGCGTGATGGCTGGCGCGGCGGCCCTGGTTAGTCTAATCATAGACGGTAAGTCCCCACAGCTGCGCCCATTGAGCCTGCGGGAACCACCCGATGCCATTGCACAATGGTATCGGCTAGTAATTCGCGCGCTGCCAGCCGATTCTACTGACCAACTCACAGAACTTCGCATCCGCTCGGAGGTTTGCGAAGGAGGGCTCGCGCGTCAACTCGATCAGATCCGGGTTGTGTTCCTGAAAGGCTCTCTCTAGCCATTCGAGCGCGCGTTGTTTATCGTCGACTGCCCCGTACGCTCTTGCGATGTTGTAAGGTGAAACATAGCGGTCGCGACTTTCGCTCAGCTCTTTGACGATACTCGCCATCACCGACATGTCTCCCGCGACAGCGTGCGCCTGAGCCAGCCCAGCCAGGGCCTCGGTGCTGCCCCCGGAATGCATTACCGCCTGTCGCATTGCTTCGATCGCTTCGCCTGGCAGCTTCTTCTGCAGGCACACCAGGCCCACGCGCAGGTGTGACACATAGTGAGTGGGGTCGATCTCGAGCCCTCGTCGCAGAGCGAGCAGCGCCCCATCGTAGTCGTTCGCCAAGTAGTGAAGCATGCCAACGGAGGCGTTGATCACAGAGTTCAGCGGATCCAACTCCCAGCTGTATTGCACCCTTTGCAGGGCTTCCGCGGTCCTGCCCATCGCCATGAGGTATTCCGCGTACCAGTAGTGGGCAATGGCATATCCAGGGTCGAGCTGCATCGATCGGCGGAAATCGCTTTCCAACCCCACCCAATCCCAGTCATGCAGGCGCACGTGAGCAAGCGACGCATACCCTTCGCCGAGCTGCGGCTCTATCCGCACCGCTTGTCTAGCCGCAGTCTTAGCTTTATGAAAGGACTCCACGGCAGGGGTGATCCCCCGGCAGGCAAGCATCGTGTGCGCGTCGGAGATCCCATCGTAGGCCGCCGCGAAGCTCGGGTCGTGTCGCAGGGCTTCCTCGAAGCACTCGATGCTTTTGCGTATTCCCTCTTCAGAGCGCCGGTACCAGAAATGCCGACCGCGAAGATAGAGTTCGTACGCCTGTGGGCTGATGGACCTGCGCTTGTCAGGATGCAGGCGCTGCGTGTCGTGCGCTGTCAGTTTGATCTGGATCTCTCGTGCGACGGCTCGGGCCACATCCGCTTGAACCTCGAGCACATCGTGCGCGCCGCGCTCGTAAGTCTGTGCCCACAGGTGCGTCTCATCGCTGACCCGGATGAGCTGTGCTGTGATGCGTAGTCGCTCTCCTGACCGCCGCACGGAACCTTCCAGGACATGCGACACCCCGAGATCACCGCCGATCTGCGCGATGCTCCTGGTAGTCGACTTGAACTGCATCGCTGAGGTACGGGCGATCACTCCGAGGCGCTCAGGGCTGAACCGAGCCAACTCGGTAATCATCTCCTCCGTCAGCCCGTCACTGAAATAGTCGTATCTGTCGCCGGTTGTGAGGTTCTCGAACGGCAGGACCAACAGCATATCCCTACGGTCGGCACCCTCTGACGTATCGGATCCCGCCCCCTCGAGCGGCGCTATGAATCGGTAGCCGCACTTGGGTACGGTCTCGATGAGCTCGACATTGTCCGCTGCAAGTGCCTTACGCAGCTGGGAAATGTGCGAAGTGAGACTTCCGTCCTCAACCACGACGCCGGGCCAGAGTTGGCGCAGGAGTTGCTCTCGCGTCAACACCCTGCCTGCAGATTGCACCAGGACCAGCAGGAGCTCGATTACCTTGGGAGGCAGCGCCACCCGCTCGTGCTCCCGAAATAGCACCGGGCCCTGCTCATCGAGGCAGTAGGCGCCGAAGTGGTATTGGCGACCGGGAGCCATGACACGCCGCCCCAAGAAATTCATCAGAAAAATAACAGGAGTTCCCAAGGACTACCAGCCGCGCGGTCCTTACGCTCAGCGCAATAACAGGGCGTTGGAATGGAGGAGGGGTCATCGTGAACAGGTTCGTGGCGGACGCATCGATCGGACTACTTTCAATAGTGGCTTTCATGGGAGGTTGCCGAGCCGACGCCATCACCGATTGGGACGCTAAAGCGACTGAAGTGGCTTCCCCCGCGGCTCTAGGCGAACGAGAAGCGGCAATCGTCAATCTCGCAATGTTCGATGCGGTTAACTCCATTGAGCGACGCTATAAGCCATATATGCTGGAATTGCGCGCTACCCAGCCGGTCTCCGCCGATGCTGCGGCCGCCAGCGCGGCGGCGACGGCGTTGGCTCTGCTCCACCCGCAGGCCGCGAACGACTTCAAGACCGCTCTGGCTCAATACCTGAGCGGGCTATCCGCACCCGCGGCCGCGATAGAGGCCGGCGCTCGACTCGGTGAAGCTGTTGCACAAAAGATGGTCGAGAGTCGCGCCCTGGACGGTGCGACGGGCGTCGATCCCTACCGGCCCAAGACTAAGCCCGGACAGTACATCCCGACGGCGACCATGACGTGCTCAACCTGGCCCAACATGCGGGCGTTTGCGCTTGCCTCGCCCTCGCAGTTTCGGCCCGGGCCGCCGTTGTCCCTGAAGAGCCCCGAATGGGCGGCCGACTTCAACGAGATCAAGGAGTTTGGCAGTAAGAACAGCACCAAGCGCAGTGCGCAGCAGACCGAGGTTGCGCGATTCTGGCTCATGGTGGGCCCGCAGGCCTACCACCCATTGGCGCGACAGTTGGTACTCGCGCGTCACCTGGATCTCGTCGACAGTGCGCGCTTCATGGCGCTGTTCGCAGTGACCCTGACTGATGCCTACATTGCCGTGTTCGACGCAAAGTACCACTACGAGTTCTGGCGGCCAGTGACGGCGATCCGCAATTCCGACCTCGATGATAATCCGGCTACTGAGCGCGATGCGACCTGGCAGCCCCTCGATACAACACCTATGCACCCGGAGTATCCGTGTGCCCACTGCCTCCTGAGTAGTGCCGCGCGAGTAGTGCTGGAGTCAATAGATGCAGGCCATCCGATGCCCGAATTAACGCTCACCAGCTCGACGGCGCCGGGTGTTACCCATCGTTGGTCAAACCTCGATGATTTCGTGCAAGAGGTAGCAAATGCACGTGTCTGGGCGGGATTTCACTACCGCTTCTCAACCCGTGTGGGCACGGCACTTGGGGAACAGGTCGCTCAGTATGTGGTCAAGAACACTATGCAACCGGTCACCAGGACAGCGGCACGGTGAACATCCGCTGGATGTCGCGATTAGGGTTCGCGAACCTGTTTCTTTGCTTCGCCGCGACTGGGATGGCGACCGCAGAACCCTCGACCCTGCCGACGCTGAAAGCAGTCACGGTCGAGGTGGACACAACAGGACTTCCCAACAGTGAACAGACCGCGCTCGTCCCTCTTATACGAGCTGCACGTCAAATGGACGGCTTGTATATACGACAGGTTTGGCCACGCACGCCTGTTTTGATCAGCGAGAGAAAGGCCGCTCAGACGGTCGCCGCTCAGTCGGAATGGGCGGCGCTGAATTTCTTCAAGGGTCCGTGGGGCCCGACGGGGACCGCATTCATCGCCGGAGTTCCATCCGATCGGCCGATTGGCGACTTCTACCCTTCAGACACTGCAAAGCATGACATCGATGTCTGGCTTGCCACCCTGTCGGAGCCGGAGCGCAAAAGAGCACTCGACGGGTTCACGGCCATCGAACGCGGGCAAAACTCGGCCTTCGAAATAGTCTCATATGACCGCCACTATGAGGACGCGCTCGCCGAAGCGGCCGGTGCACTTCGTGAGGCAGCGTCGCTCACGCATGAGGAGACACTCAGAAAGTACCTGACATTGCGCGCTCGAGCGTTGTTGGACGATAACTTCTACGCGAGCGATGTAGCCTTTGTCGGACTCAGGGGACCAATTGATGTTGTGTTGGGGCCGTACGAGGTCGACGACGACGCCTGGTTCGGTGCCAAGACGGCATATGAGGGTTCCATCGCACTGGTAGACCAGGGGGCTACTCAGCGCACGAGTCAGATCACTTTACGCTTGCAGGAGATTGAGGATCATCTTCCACTGACCCCGAAGCTGCGCGGCCGGAAGTTGAGTGCTCCCGCGCCGGTCCTGGTTCTCGACGCGATATATCAAGGTGGTATGGCCGGCGCCGGAGGCGCTCGTGCAGGCTATGGACTTCCTAACGACTCGCGCGTCATGGACGCTGTTGGTGCGCGCACGGGTACGTACAGCAACGTCATCAAGTTGAGGTATGACACAACATTCGTGCCCATAGCCGATGCTGTGCTTACGGGCGAGGACAGATCGAGGTTGCGCTTTGAGGATATTCGCGACGAGATCATGTTTGTGCGTATGTTCGACTCGCTCGGCCCGCAGTGGGTCACGGGAACGAAACAGCCGATCGCCGAGGCCTTGCGTGAAAACGGTGCAGTCGCGGCGCAGATCCGCTCGATGCTCCTGTCGCTGTGGGGGCACCGCTATCTGATCGACCACGATTATCTCGATCGGCGCGAGGGTAAATCGCTTTACACGGCCTTTCTCATCCCGGCACTGGCTCGCGCTCGCGGAGGACTGGCCAGCACGCCCAGCCAGGGATCGACGTATGTCCTCAATCATCTGCTCGAAGCCGGAGCGATCACTTTGGCTGCTGACGGGCGGTGCAAAATCAACTCCGGCGCTGCGGACGCCGACATAGTCCGGGCAGCTATGGAGTTCATCTCACCCATGGCAAAGGGCGACGCGAGCGCGGTCAAGTCATTGTTGCAGCACTATGCGGTAGTGTCTCCGAGCATTCGCGACCTGCTGGCGCGGCTCGGGCCTAAACCAGAGCTACAACGCCTGGTCTACCGCACCGCGGATCAGCTCAGCCCGCCACCCCGCTAGCATTGGAGGTAGGGTCGGGTTTACAGGTCGAGCATCAATCTTACAGCGCGGTCAGGGTCGTCCCTCTTGAGAGCTTCAACAACTGTCTTCTCTTCCACTCGGGTGCGAGGGGTGATCATGACAACCACAAACAGGCTGAACGCCAACACAGCCGCACCGTAGAAACCTAGAACAAAACCCATGCCGTGCTCTCCGCTATTCTTCTTCCGTTTAATTCTGGCTGCGGGGGCCGGGTGATATCCAGCGGCGCCGTCACACTTTGCCGTGAGCTCGAACCGGGCTTTGTGCAGGGGTCATGACTTTTGACACTGCCAAGGAGACCGGCGGCTGAGTACCGTTGACGCACATAAAGCGGAAGCGGCATTCAAATGTACACAATTACCCCCATCATCCGACCGGAACACTACGTGTTGCCTGTCAAGCACCCTGCCAACTGTCGATGCACACAGCACGGATCGAAGGCCGCAAGCCAGGTCGTTTCGACCTCGAATTCACGTGCGATGGTGCTCAACGGTTCAGAGTCGCGATCTGACCTGTCTGTTTGAAGCGACGAGTTTCAACGCGGCATCAGGACAACTCGAACAGCCGGGGGCGTAGTTGGGCGGAGTATTCCCGCCAGGCGATCGGATCACTGGTGACATCGATTCCACCTTGCGCAAGAGCGCGTTCGAGCTCGGCACGAGAGGTGATCCGGTCCAGGTAGCCTGGGCTCAGGCTCTCCGGAGCACTGCCGGGGGCAGGCGTGAAAGCGACGAGCCAAGCCTTGGTAGCAGAGGTGTGCATCGCTGGAAATCCTGTTGGCGCGGAGACTGTCCGCGACATGGAAAGGCCAGTACTTTCAGTTAGGTCGCATCGCACGTGCAAGCTGTTTCCGGATGGCGACAGGCTGGTGACCTATTTATGAGCTGGCCTCGGGCCGGCGCTTTTTCCGAGAACTCAGTTCCTTGTAATCCGCGACGCTGCCGCCTAGGCTTTCGCCAGGACAATTGTTAGCGCTCCCAGCGAATCCCATAGGAGGGGATGCCGTGATCACGACGACTGCATTCGAGTTGTTGCGGATCACTGCAACGAGTTTGGTCATCGCTCTCCTGAGCGCCTGCGGGGGAGGAGGTGGCGACTCCGGACCTCCGGTAGCCACGAGTTATCAGGTCAACACCAGCGCGGGGAGCGGAGGTAGCATCTCACCGGCAAGCACGATGGTGAATGCTGGCGGTACGGCCTCCTGGGTCGGTGGGCCCAACACAACCAATTCAGCGGGAGTCTACGGCACTCGGGGTGTCGCTGCGCCCACCAACATGCCGGGTGCCCGCGAGATAAACAATGTCGTTTGGGAGGACGCGGCGGGTAACATCTGGCTGTTCGGCGGTGACGGTATTGACTCCACCGGGACATATACCCGTTTGAACGATCTATGGGTCTACTCGCCTTCGAGCGGCGAGTGGACCTGGATGAGTGGCTCTTCCACTGGCAACGCCGTCAGCGGCGCCAACACCGGAACCGCGATTGGTGTCTACGGCACTCGCGGCGTGCCCGCGGCAACGAATGTACCTGCAGCGCGGTTAATCCCCGTCACGTGGGTAGACACCAGTGGAAACTTCTGGCTATTCGGAGGTACGGGGTACGACTCGACGGGCGCCCAAGGCGAGCTGAATGATCTGTGGAAGTACTCGTCCGCCAGCGGCGAATGGACCTGGGTCGGCGGTTCTAGCACCGTGAACCCAACAGGTGTCTACGGCACTCTAGGTGTGGCCGCAGCCGCGAACGTGCCTCCAGGGCGGGACGGAGCGGCGGGTTGGACCGACGCCAGCGGGAACCTGTGGTTTTTTGGCGGGGAAGGTCTCAATACCTCCACTGGCTTTTATCATCGCTTGAACGATCTATGGACGTATTCGCTTTCGAGTGGCGAGTGGACCTGGGTCGGCGGTTCCGAGACATTCGATGCAACAGGGGTCTATGGCACGCAAGGTGTGGCGGCGACCACGAACGTACTGGGCGCGCGTGCCGCGCCATTCAGGTGGAAGGACGCCAGCGGCAATGTATGGCTGTTTGGGGGATATCAGTACGATGATCCCACTAACACTCGCTTCGAGATGAATGATCTGTGGGTGTATCCCGCGCAGTGAGTCGTGTGGTTCAGCGCGCCCGTCTCTCGAACCACTTCTTCGCGCTGGGTCGGCGGTGCGGACAGCCCGGCCAACAACAAGGGCGACGCTTGCCCGCGCTGAGTTCCTCGACCGCGCGTTGAATTCGGCGAATGCGCGTCGCTTCTTGTTTTGCCGAAATGACCCAGCAGATCCATTCGTTCCGCGCCAGCGGCGTCAGACTCTCCCAAGCGGCCTGTGTCGTTGCTTCCGAGGCGAGCGCCTCGGACAAATCTGTCGGAATTTTATGCAAGCTACTAGATTTGCTCAGCGGAGACGGCGCATCGACTGAAGCTGGATCAGCGGCTCTGCAAACAACAGCGGCACTGCCCAGCAGGCCCATGCCATCATTATCGCAATGTCATCGGCGTCGGGCATATCAGGAACAGTTATCCACTGCCGGACGAGCTTTTCCCCGAGACGATAAGTGACGAAAGCGAAGGTCACAATGTAACTGCGTATCATCCATTCACGGTGCTGTTGGATGCGTCGTGTGCGGATGGAGTAAAGTGCCATGCCTGTTGTGACCAGCCAGGCAACATTGAGGAAGAGGAGTCCCGTGCGGTAGGCAGGTGGTCCGGGGATCGCGAATGCGAGATAGAAGCCGCCGCTACTGGCGACGAGGATGCTTGCGGCGTAGAGCTTGCCCAATGCTCGATGCACGCGGCCAGTGCGATGGCTCAGGCCGAGCCAGATCTGGGTGAGGCCTGCGCAGAGCGCCAGGATCCCACCGAAAAAGTGCGCCATGAGGCCGAAACGATGTGGCCAGAAATAGTCCGTGTACGAGGCGAGCGAATAGTCGGTGAGATAGTGCACCTTGCGCGATACGAACCAGGTCATCGCGGCCAGGAGCAATATCGTCGCCAAAATCAGGCCGGTATGCGACTCGCCAGTGCGCGGTGCGGCAGCCGTTCTGGTCATCTGACGCCCCTTCTTTATTGTTGTCTGTCAGGAGGATAGCTGGACCCTATCCCGAAAGCCAACGAGGGCGGCAACCGCCGGACAGCGGCGGTCGAAGTCCGGGCCCCGACTGAGGGCCCGGATAGCACTCTTTACTGAGTGGCATCCGCGGCGGCGCGGGGATGCTCAGCTATTCGTCGAAGAACCCGAGAGAGAAGCCGCGACGAATCTCACCCCGGATTTCCCCAGCAGGAAAAGCGGTCGTATGAATGTTCGCGTAGGCGGTATCGTTCTCTAGCGCATCAACCACAGCCTGGAAATCTCCCGCCGTAACACCCTGTGCTGCAGGACCCACCACGTTTGTCGCCGTGATCGTCCCGGAGATCGTCCCACTCGCCGGGCAAGCCTGGGTGTTGGGAGGCGGGTTAGGCAGATTCGAGCAGAAGAACACCATCACCCCACCGGGCATGTGTACTTTGCCGAAATGAATGTGCGCCTGGGTGACTGCCGTACCCAGCCCTGAAAAATTCAAAGTATAGGAAATCGACTGCTGGACCCGATCGAATCTGAGCCGCAGTGTCGCCTTGCCATCCGACAGGATCGCACCCGTCTCGGCATTCAAGCCACCCACTTCGTTGAAACCTGAAAACACCGCGTGAAATTCTTCTACGTGAGAACCTGCGAGTGCCAGCGGTGAGAACGTTACTGCGGTAACGAGGGCTCCTATCATCGCGCGATACATGATCGTACTCCCTTGTTTTTGCCACGAAGGGGCGAGTGTACGCGCAGAAAAATTACGATTACATGCCAGTTGGGTCAGTTAGGCGTTCCCCGCGTTCCCGCCCATGTTGTCGACACGCGCCGTTGGAACCGCAGTCAAAGGGTCCATTGGCGCAGAATGGCATCCAGAGCGTCGGGTCTTGCCTTCGTCGGTCGTGGCGCCCGCGTGGCGTAACTTTCAAAGCCTGCTAACTCGTTCAACATGCTATCCAGTCGCTGTCCCGTCGTGGCGCTTTGGTCGCGCTCGCGACCGTTGGCTTTCTGAATCAGAAGATCGCCAATCCACGATTTCTCGTTGTCATCTGCAACTGACTCGACGAGTCGTTGGAACTCTGTAGGCGGTTGACTGATGTTGCGTTCGACCCATCGGCATGCAAACAGCGCGCGCAACGCGTAGAAGAGTTTCTTTGTGTTGATTGCACCGTTATCTCCGCGTGCGGCGAACGCAGTCGCTGCCATGCTGCTGTAGTGATGAACCGCGGCGATCGGATTGAAGAAATCAGGGATGAGAGACTGCATTTGCATGCGGAATTCGCTGAGCTCCCGATACACGATGGGCGAGTTCAGCCACTCATTCAGCGCCAGATTGCATTTGGAGAACAATCGCGGGGCCTTTCTGAGATCCCAGCCGCTCGGGTCCAACAGGCCTTCACTCTGGGGCTCGATCACATCGCGTTGCTCAAACACGCTGAGGTACCAGTCCCTGGCGTGCACGTAGATGAAGCGAACGTCAGCTTTTCCATCTCTGCCGTACAGGTCCGCACGCAATCAGGCGGCATGAAGAGGAGCTCGAGCAAGTTGGGGTTGGCTGCGGTCAAAAGCTCAACGAATCTCCGCAGACTGTAGTAGATGATGTTCTGGCGCTCGTCGGCGAGCTGGGCCGACGGCGGGTCCAACTCCAGGTAGGAGGCTGCGGGAAGGGCGTATGTACCGCGGATGTCTTCATCACTGCCGTCGATATGGGTTCCGTAGGCCCGACTCCCAGCGACGCATGAGAAGAGCACATGCTCTCGAGCATGTTCCAGCAGATCATCCAGGGTTTTCATGACGGCGCCACCGCAACTCGCAGGAGATTCGAAACACTGGCATTTTGCATGTATGCGTGAATCAATTCACCCTGGTCCTGGGGCAGCCTGGCTCTCGCGATCGCGGTGCTCGTCAAGGAGAAAGAGCCGAGCAGGCCTCGGCTCAGGGGCGTCTCAATGGTCCATTACTGCAACAGTGGATTCTTCGGATCGGTCGTGATGATCTCATGAGGCGGCTGGGGTAATGGGCTGCTGCCATCGAATGGAAAGCGGTTCGGGAAGGCGGGAAATGGGGGCAGGCAGGTATACCAGGGGGCAGGGGTGGCTATTTGGGCAACGCCGCCACGGACCTTCGTCAGTGCCTGGCGATCCAGTTGTTCGGTCGTCGAGATATCGTCGATAGCAATCGTCATGTCAGTTCTCCTCGGGTGTTTTGAGCAGGACGCTCAATCACAAGCAAAGCACTAACCATGCCAACCGCTGAGGTCATCTCAGGGGGTTCAACAGAGGCGCGAGATGGGTCGGGTCCCACAGGCCGTGAGGACTGTTTGGGGAATCACAACAGAATCAGCTAGTGGTCTTCGCGGACGCCGAAGATTTGATGCACGATGGCACCCAGGACGTGGACGGCGATAGCCGCATACAGGACATAGGTGAATCGAACGTGGATGTCGTGCCAGAGCTCGCCCACCGGGACGTTTTCGGTGGCAATGCGGCCGATTCCGAGACGTCCTGCCACCGGGAGAGAATCCCCGAGAAATACGATGTGGAGTATCCCTGTCAGTACGAGGGCCAGCACTAAGCAGTAGAGTCCGCGATGAAGGCTCATCGCGAGTACTTTGTAAGGGCGGGGCAGAGTGTATGAGTCGATAGGATTGACGCTGACAGTCCGCCAATAGAGGCGCGCCAGCATCACGGAAAGGATCGCAAGCCCCAGCACCGCATGTTTCGTCACCGCCGCAACCTTTTTAGGGCCTACTTCCATTGCTCCTGATTGAACCGCAATCATGACGGCCAGGAAGATCAGCGCTACGGAAGTCCAGTGAAGGAGCCGCGCGATCAGTCCGTAATGTGTCTGCGTGTTGCGTATTGCAAGCAAATCAGGCGTTCCGGCGCAGTGTCGATCGAATGAAGCGGATTGCAGCCATACCGTAGCCGGCAGTGGTAATGGAAATGCTGGCCGTCGTGAACAACCACAACTCCGTCAAGTGTGTCTTCGGGCCGAGCGCCATGAGGAGAAAAACGGTGGGATTGCCTATCGAGCCAATGGCCATCAGCCACACGACAAAGGACGGCAATGGCACTCGGGTTGCGTTGAATCCCAGCAGCAGCATCGTCATCATGAGGAAATCGAGATGAGCGGACAGCAACTTCTCGTTGTCGGTGAAGATGGCAACGAGCGGTGGGAATTTATAACCCTTGCCCAGCACCAGACACCACGCCAGGACCAGCGCGATGAGCAGCGAAATCATCGCTGTCCGGACCAATATTACGTTGTTGTCGCTGTTGGCATTCGCGCCGGTCGCCATGACATACCCCCCGCTCAGGCGTGCTCATCGTTTCGGGGATAGTACCTATAGTCCGGCAGCCTGTCCCACCCGAATGTTTGACCACATGTGTTGGTTCATATGTGGATCACTTCCCACCCGTATCCAGCCTCATTGCCGATGAGTACAACCGTCCCTTGCAATCGGCGCGAGGGCGGGTGTCAAATCGGGGCGCCGGGAAAAAGGAATCTGAGGTGGCCCATGCGGTTGATGAATTACCTCGTGTCGCGGCTTTTGGCGGTAGCAGTGATCTGCCTCCTCGGTGCAATCTGCTGGAGCCTCTTCGACGCGCACCGTTCGGTCGAGGCGAATGCAGCCGCTTCGGCGGTCCGCATCCAACGCCAATTACAGGCGCTTTACTGGCAGAAGCTGCTGTGGTTCGGCGGCATGTCCCGGGAAACTTTGGTGCCACAGCCGGAGTGGGAAACGCCCGCTACGCTCGCCATCATTGCGCCCGGTGTCTGTGTGACGTTCGCGCCGCCGCTGGTCGAGGCGAAGCGTTTTTGCAGCCAGGTGGAAGCGCTTGGACCGCTCCCCCCAGCCTGGTTCGCAACGCTCGACGCCTGGGTGTTCGGCCACCACCGTGCGATCGCAAAGCCACTGTCGTTCCACGATAAAGACGCGGGTACGGTGACGACGACGGTCGAGCCCAGTGCAGCGTTGCGACAATCTTGGAGCCGGGTATCGCTCGCAGTCTGGGTCGCTGTGGCCATGGCTGCTGGAGTGTCCATCCTGGCCGCATTCATGATGGCGCATGCGCTTCAACCCGTCCGCGACATCGTCGGAAAATTGCGAAAGCTGGAGCAGGGCGATAGAGACTGGCGTCTGCCTGCGTTCCGCACGGCCGAGTTCAATCACATCGCCCGGGCAGTTAACGAACTAGCGGACACACTCACTCGAATGGATGCCACTCGAATGGCCATGACCGCGAAGCTGTTTCAGGTCCAGGAGGAGGAACGACGTACCCTGGCGCGTGATCTACATGATGAGTTTGGTCAGTGTCTTACGGCGACACTTGCGCTGGCGGCATTGATTGAGGCGAATGCCGCTCAACAGCAGGAGATGGCCCAAGATGCGCGCACCATTACCAACTTGCAGCAGCGAATGATCACTACGCTGCGGAGCACTCTCGCTCGACTGCGGGCCCAGCACGTAGAGGAGATTGGCCTCGAGGCGAGCCTCCGGCAACTCTTTGCAGACTACAACGTGCAATCAGGCGCGCGTCCCGTCTTTCTACTCAGCGCGTCCGGGCGGCTGGCAGCCATACCAAAGCACGTGGCGCTCAACATTTATCGCATTGCCCAGGAATGTTTAACCAACGCGGTTCGACACGGTTCGCCGACCGAGGTTAGGTTGAGCGTGGAGCACACCGAGAGTCCCACCGGGACAATTGCTCTTTCCGTCGAAGATGATGGCGGTGGCGACGCTGACATGCTCAATCACTCGCCGGGCAATGGAATGCTCGGAATCCGTGAACGGATCGCCGCGCTGGGTGGAAGTCTGCTGATTGGGCGAACTGCCGCGGGCATACGCATAGCGGCAGTCATCCCAGTAGGTACTTTCTCATGAGCCAGATATCCATCCTGATGGTTGACGACCATCCCGTAGTCCGTGAAGGGTACAGTCGTCTTCTGGAACGTCAGGGTACGTTTCGCGTTTGCGCCCAGGCTGACAACGCCGATGGAGCGTATCAGCACTACAAGGACTTTCAGCCTGATGTGGTGATAATGGATTTGCACCTGCCAGGCGCGGGCGGGCTCGATGCCGTGCTCAGGATCCGTGAATGGGACCGACAGGCTCGCATACTGATCTTCACTATGCATCTGGGCGCGGGATTTGCGCTCAAGGCTTTCGAAGCCGGTGCCATGGGTTATTTGACCAAGACTAGCGAGCCGGGCGAGCTCATGAAGGCGGTTACCGCTGTTGCTCTTGGTAGGAGATACCTGAGTGAAGACATCGCCAGGGTGCTTGCTGCTGATCATCTTTCGGGGGCCTCGGATCCGATAGGCGAGCTGGGGCCTCGCGCAACGGAGATCTTTCGGCTACTCGCTTCCGGCATGGACGCCGAGACCATTGCGCGGCTTCTGAACCTGAGCGAAAAGACCGTCCGTAACCATCACTACGCAATCAAGGCCAAGATTGGTGCGCGCAACGATGCTCACCTCGTTTGGCGCGCGTTGGAGGCTGGTCTCGTAGATCCCGGCTCACCGTCCGCCGCAGAGGAGTTCGCCGCTGCGACGAATCCCCCGATGCCGTGAGGCCCTGTGCGATCGGGCAATATGCCCGGGGTTGACCGGGCAATGGCCTCAAGCCTTCCATTTCCCTCCGAGCTACTGTCCCCAACGCGCGGCGTTTCGCAACAGTCAGGGGGACATCATGTGCACACTGCCTCACCGTGGGTCGATCAGCTTCCTCGACCCCGCGGAGCTCATCGATGGCATGACGGCGCTCATCGCCAAAGCACAGTCACCCGAGCTACGCGAGTTCCGCGTCTTCGATCTCCGTGGCGGCGATTTGCCGTGGAAGGACCTGGGCATCTCTGCTTCCAAGGATCAGGAGGTCACATTCCTACTCGGCGGTCGCGTCTGGCTTTCCCGTGAGCATGACCTGTGGGTCGAGCCCGGAGTCGCATTCCACGTGCGTACGCGAGGCACGCGCCCCATGTTCAACCCGATGACCAACACCGGAACATTGACGGCCACAGCCGACGGTCCGCTGGAGATGGCGAGATCGGTTGTGGAATTCCAGGACGACAATGGCGAGCTCGCGGTCCCGAAGGACGATTATGCGAAAGCGGACGCGCACATTTATGGCCTGGCGCTCGTGTGGCGCGGCCGGGCACTGGCCGGTGTGACGAGCTTGCTCGGTCACGGGGATGTTGGCGGCATCCTCGGGGCCGAGCTCGCTCGCTTGCAGTCGGTGCGCAAACTGCCGGCGAGCTGGCACAATTTCTTCATGTTGGGCGGGGGCCCGGTCATCTTCAACGACATCGGCAACGGCGCGATCTCCTGCCAGCCGCTGAAGAATGCGGGCATCCTGCAGCGTCCCGTAGGTGTTGAGTTGAAGCCGCAAACCAGGTTGAGTTGGCGTTGGATCGTCGAGGAGCTGCCGTCGTTGCTGCCGGAAGATCAGCTCACTTCACACGACTATCTGTCCATTGCGGCTGAGTTCGATGACGGCCAGGACCTCACGTACTTCTGGAGCTCGAGCCTTCCTGTCGGCAAGGCTTTCCGCTGTCCGATCCCACGCTGGACGCCGCTCGAATCACACATGGTGGTTCGCAGCGGCTTTGCCGAGCTGGGCAAGTGGGTCAGTGATGAGCGTGACGTCTACGAGGACTATAAAACGCACATAGGCGGGTCAGCCCGGAAGCTCGTCAATGTGTGGCTGCTCGGCGTATCGCTGTTCCAACGCCGCAGCGGCTCGTGCCGCTTCGCCGACATGGAAGTCTCCCAGCCGGGAATCGCTACGCGGCGGCTTTAACGACCGTGCCGGGTTCACAATACTCGTCCAATAGCAGGAATCCGGACTCTATTAGCCGCTAAGATCTCTCCGAGGCGCACGGAGGGCACGGTTGATGAGTCTGCTTCTGGTTGCTGCAGGTCGATGCCAGTTCTGCCATCAGACTGGGGAAGATGTCGCACAGATCCTGGCTGGCGATTCCGGGTTCATTTGCAACGAGTGTGTGGAGAAGTGCGCCGCGCTGCTTGCTCCGCGGCCGAAGCAGGAATCGGGTGTTGTCGTCCATGCGACTCGCTACGCCTTCCAACGTCTAGTACCGCACTTTGCACCTCGTTCGGTGAACGAGGTGCAGACGACGTCGCGCACCTTTCCAATCCGGCAACAAGCCGACTTGCAGCGGGCGCTCGATGCGCTGCTCGGAGAGCGGCGCGTACCCGACAACTTCGTCGGATTTCAAACGGGCTATCGTCACGAGACAGTCGGCTACTCCAGGCTCGTAGAGCACGGCAGAAATGCGCTGGAGATTGCGCCACCTCAATTCGAGGAGATTGATATTGGACGGGGCGAGACGGTCCGTTGCCTGAAGAATGGCCTGTGGATCCTGACCGACGGTGCTGAGCCCTACGCCGTTGTGCTCTCGAAGGTCGACGACTATGGTCGTGGACAGAACCTCACCCTGGAAGTCGCCGCAGCACCCGGAGAGGCCGGGGTAGTCCTGGCTACGCGGCTGTTTGAGCGCCTCGAGCGTCAGCTTTCGACTCATAGCTGCTATCGCGGACGCGTGCTGTCTCTCGAACAAAGTTATGCGTGGTCGGGCCATGCCCAGCGGATTCAAATCCATGATCTCGACCCTGTGAGCCGCGCAGACCTGATCCTCCCCGAGGCAACCCTGCGCACCCTGGAGCGAAACGTCCTCGACTTCAGCAAACGCCGACCGGACCTTCGGGCGTTGGGCCTGTCGACGCAGAAAGGCCTGTTGTTTCATGGGCCGCCAGGTACGGGAAAGACTCATTGCATCCGCTATCTGGCCGGGCGCCTGGAAGGACACACCACTTTGCTCATCACGGCGGAGCAGGTGGGTCTGCTTCCCGAATACATGACTCTCGCGCGCCTCCTGCAACCCACACTGGTTGTGATTGAGGATGCTGACCTCATCGCGCGCGAACGCAGCGAGCTGAACAATGCCTGCGAAGAGGTCATGCTCAACCGGCTGTTGAACGAGCTCGATGGACTCCGGGAAAAGGCCGATGTGTTTTTTATCCTGACAACGAATCGCCCCTCGGCACTCGAGCCGGCGCTGGTCAGCAGGCCAGGGCGGATCGATCAGGCTATTGAGTTTCCGTTGCCCGATACAAACCTGAGGGCGCGCTTGATTGCGTTGTACGCGCGGAATCTGCCGATAGGCGAGCTCCTCATCGAACAATTGGCAGTGAGGACGGAGGGCGCGAGTCCCGCGTTCATCAAGGAGCTACTGCGGCGCGTCGCACAACATCATCTGGAGGCCGGGAATCCGCCTGAGGTATCGCGAGCTGTGACCGAGTCCGCCCTGCATGAGATGCTGTTCTCCGGTGGGGTTCTGAACAAGCGCCTGCTCGGCGGCGAAGCGGTTGATCAAAACAACTGACGTCGAGGAAGCATAGCGATGGTCGATCCGAATCCGTATGCACCTCCCAAGGCTGCTGTCGCCGATGTGGAGGCTCGAACAAACCCTGGCCAGAAGCCGGATACCGTTAAATACGCTGTGGCGTTGATCTGGACATCCTACGGCCTCGGCGTCCTGGGAACGGTGATCAAAATGTTCAAGGGCGAGTTTCCGTACCAGCTCGCGCCACTACCGGGGGCCCTGGCCTTCGCGGCCGCGCAGCTTCCAACTGTCTGGTTCACCCTGAAACTGGCTGCGGGGCGCAATTGGGCGCGAATTGTCTGGATTGTTCTGTTTGGAGTCGGGTTGCTGAGCACCATTCTATTTTATAAGGTCGTGCTCGCCGCGGCAAAAGACTACATGTGGATCGCCGTCTTACAGACGGTACTCGGATTGGCTGTGTTCATCGTGCTCCTCACTCCGAGCGTGTCGCGTTGGTATAAGGGAATCCCTGACAAACCGTTCGTCGGGATTGCCGATCGTCTCGCGAAGTCTGCACCACCGGGGTGACTAGTCTCTGAGGTGCACGCCGAATCCAGCCACGGTCAGTAGAGTCGTAATGATGAAGCCCAGCGCCGCAACCCCGTAGACCGCCAAATCCCGCGTGCAGAAAGAGAAAGAAGGCGGAGTAGATGTAGTAGGCAATCAGGGCACCTCGACCAACGAGGAGGCCGTGCGGGCCGACGCCGAAGTACCAGTCAGTTTCGATTCCGCCTTGCCTCGCGGCCAACACCGCGAACACATGGGCGCAGATAAATAGTCCGAGATAAACACCCGTCGCCATCTGGAGGATGCGGAAGGAATCGGCTCGTTGCCGGGAGTGGCTGGACACCAAGGGGACTCCCGTTGCGATCATGACCCCAAGCAGAACGAGGAGGGCGGGCTCAACCCATTCGGAACGATACCAATGTCGCAACCACTCCATGACCTGCCCGTGGAGCTTCACACTCCACAACGCCATGTCGTGGTTGATCAGGTGCGCAAGGAGAAATCCGCACAGCAGGCACAGCGCGACCGCGCCGTGAACCACTCGCAACCACACAATGGCGCTGCCTTGCCGCTTCGGAAGCGCGTCCTCCTTTCTGAAATAGAGGGCAACCGCTGCAAGAATCCAACCCGCGATCCGGATTGCAACCACGCCCGGTCCCCTGACACCGGCTAACCAGGCAACCTCGCCAGACAAGATATGAAGCGGGGGTACCGAGAACATCAGGTAGAGCAGGCTTCGACAAAGAGGACCTACTTCGCTGGCACCAGCAGGTCGAGGTTCACAGAGTTTGCCATGGCCTGATAACCCGCGTCGTTGGGATGCAGATGGTCTGCGCAGGCGAAAACACCGCGCAGATGCCCTGGGTTCTGCGGGTCTTCCAGTACTTTGTCGAAATCGATCAGGCCGTCGGCCGTTTTGTTGGTGCGAATCCACGCATTCACTTGCCTGCGGATCGCGTCTTTTTCGGGAGTGTAGTAGCCGGATAGGGGAGTGCCGACCAAGGCATCGGCGAAGGGCGTGAGAGTGCCCATGATCACACGGATGCCGTGCTCGTGGGCTCGTTCAATTACCTGGCCGTAACCATTAATGATGTCGTCTGCGGTTGGCACGGGTTCAGCGGGCGTGAGCGAATTGCGACCGGGCCACCCGATATCGTTGAGTCCCATCGTCATGATGATGGTTGAGATGTGCGGGTGCCTGAGGATCGACATGTCAAATCGGGCCAGTGCGTTCATCCCCATTCCGTTCGTCAGAACGCGGTTACCTGAGAACGCCTCATTTACAACAGCAACATGGGGGTGCCCCTCGGCCTGAAAGCGCTCGGCCAGATGATCGGGCCAGCGTTTATTGGCGTCGCGAGTCGAACAGGCGCCATCGCCGATGGAGTCGCCAAATATGACCACGGCCGTGGAGCCCGGTGTGGCGTTGACCATCAGGCCGCTCAGAAAGAAGCGCGATCCGGTAGTAGCGGCAGCCGCGAAGTGGATGTCCTTTGTCGCGTCACCGCGCGCTGAGATATAGCCTGTCTGTATCCCATCCCAATGAACGGAGTTGATGGCCGTGGTCTGTGGAAAGTAGAGGCTGACTGCCAGCCGCGCCAGAGGTTGGGTCGCGAGGTCGACCGCATCGCTGACAATCGGGGCGCCCGGTGGAATGACAACGGATGGTTTGCCGCCAAAGGTCACTGATTTCAGCGTCGCTGGCTCTATGTCACTGGAATTCAAAGCCAGGGCGATGGTGGCGGCGCCGATGGTCAGCGGCCGAGCCCCAAACTCGTTGGAAATGACGATGCGAAGCTGTTGGCCGCCGACGCTCGTGCGCACAATCTGCCTGACAGTCTGATCAGTCAGGGTTTCGGGAACAGCAAAGGGTGGCGGTAATTCCTTACCCCAACGCGGAGCCGGTGTAGCAGCCCAGGTCGTGACCCACGCGGGGACCGGCATCAGGAGTACGGCAGCGACGATCGCCAGCATGATGATTCAACTCCACTTGACAGCTCCCCCATTAATACTACATTGTAGTTCTAATGCTGGGTGAATTCGAATATCTGCTGATCAGTGTGGCCGCGCGACTCGGCGATGACGCCTATGGTGCGGCCATTCGGGAACAGGTCGAGGCGATGGGCCGCACGTGTTCCATTGGTGCCCTCTACACCACGGTGGATCGGCTGGAAAAGAAGGGACTGCTCGAAACGTGGATGGGCGAGGCGACGGCCCAGCGAGGCGGCCGCGCCAAGCGTATGGTTCGAGTGACCAAGCAGGGCGCGGCTGCCGCCCAGGAGTTTTATAACTCCGTGATGCGCGCAAGTCAGGGCGTGTCCTGGGCAACCAAATGAGCGCCGCACCCTCCCTGTTGTTGAACCTGACAGCCCGGATGCTCGAGCCGCGCGAACGCGAAGTGGTGCTGGGCGACCTGGCCGAAGCGGATGCAGGCGTGCTCCAATCCGTGAGTCAGGTGTTGGATCTGGGGATGCGGCGCCACGCCGCACTGTGGGCCGATTGGCGCCCCTGGTTGACAGGCTTCGGACTGACGTTGCCGGGCAGTTTTCTGCTGATGGGCGTGTCGCTCTCAGTCAGCCAGGCCTGTCTGCAATTCGGCGGCGTCGGACCGATGCCCGCCGGCGGTTTAACCTGGCTGCTGACGCAGATGTGTCTGCTCCTCGGTTGGTCCTGGACGAGCGGCTTCGTTGTCGGCAGCCTGTCGCGCCGGACTCTCTGGGCCAGCATCGCGTTGTGTTGTTGGCCCTGCTTCGTATGTTTGTCGAAATTCCACCTGGAAGCGCTGTCACCCGCGTGCCTGCTGTGGTTTCTGATCCCGGCAGGGCTGGGAGTAGCTCAGGGAATGCGGGGAAGCCGGGTCAGCCTGAGGACCGCGGTCATGATCACCTTCGCTGTGGCTTTGGCAATGGTGATCGCATGGCACGGCAACGCGCAGCGCTGGTGGAGTCCCCCCTGGTGGCTGGTTGATGTCCTCATGAGTTGGCCCGCGTTGTACCTGGTTGCCAGGGCAATGCGCTCATCGCAGCGGAGGTCTGTATGTTGAGTCGGGTTCGTCGTTGGATTGCAGCGGGCGTGTTGCTCCTTTTAGCTGTTCCCGTATGGGGAGCGATCGAGCCGGCCAAAGCGCCTGGCAGCCAACTGCTCACCCGGGTGATTGCGGCGCGGAGTCTGGCGCAGACACGAATCGGAACCGATCCCAATCGATCCCTGCTCGTCTATCTGCCTGCCGGCTACGACCGATCCACGCACCGCTATCCGGTGATCTACTATCTGCCGAATGCGCTGGAAGGGTTTCGGATCGATTTCGACAAGCACGACGCACAGGCTTTGTTCGACCGTGCCATGGCGGCCGGCGTCATCGGAAAAGTCATTATCGTGACCCCGGATCTCAACACGCCGATCGGCTGCTCCTGGTATGTCAATTCGTCGGTGACCGGTCACTGGGAGGACTTTGTGCTCACCGAGCTGGTTCCCTACATCGATGCGAATTTCAAGACACTGCCCAACCGGGATTCGCGCGGCATCATGGGTGATCGGATGGGCGGCTACGGGGCAATCCGCTTCGGCATGCATCATCCGGAAGTGTTTGGCTCGGTGTATGCGCTGCACCCGGTAGGTACGGGGACTGGTGTGCAGACCATGCATTCCCGCCCTGATTGGGAGCGGCTGGCGCGGGTCCAGGCGATCAGCGAGCTGCGCGGAGATGTGTTTTCCAACATCTTCCTGTCGATCTACCAGGCCGCGCTGCCCAATCCCGAGCGACCGCCGCTGTATGTGGATCTCGCAGCGCATCGAACCAATGGACAGCTCGTGGTGGACTCGGCCCTGACCGCGCGCCTGCTGCAGAACTTCGCCCTGGAAGCATCAATTGCGCAATACGCCGAGAATCTGAAATCCCTGCGCGGCTTCAAGCTCGACTGGGGGCGCAGCGATACCAACCACGACCACGTGTACGCCAACCAAGCCTTCACCCACAAGCTCGACGAGTTTGGAATCCCGCACGAGGCCGAGGAGTACCGCGGTGGGTGGGGCGATCGTGTCTGGGGCGAAGACGGCCGCGTCTACACCGACGCACTGCCTTTCTTTCGCCAGCACCTGGTCACTGATTGAGCTAGCGGGAAGTCAGGGACTCATAGAGCGCGAGGGTTTCGGAGGCGATGCGGGGCCAGGAGAATGGCTTCATGTCGGGAGCGCCGCGCGGAGTTTGCAGCCAGGTGATGGCTTCGCGCAGTTGGGTTTGGGAGATCTTGCCGTCGAACAGGCGCACCCATTCTGATCCGACGAGGTGTTGCAGCTCGGGCATGCTGCCCATGTTGGGGCCCAGGATGGGAAGCTGGGCGCTCAAGGCGAGCAGGGCGGCGCCTGAATTGGTGATGGTCCGGTAGGGCAACACGACCATGTCGGACAGTTCGAGGAGCGCGGCGAGCTCTTCGCCTTCGGCCCAGCGCAGCAGCAGGTGGATGTTCGGACGACCCTGTGACAGTTGCTCGATCTTCTCGCGCAGCTCGGGGCGCGAGGTATAGCCGGCGATCACCAAGTGGGTGTCATCGTCGAGGAGCTTGAACTGCTCGACCAGCAGGTCGATGCCCTTGTAAGGCCGGATGAGACCAAAGCTCAGGATGACTTTGGCATCCTGAGGAATTCCGAGGGACTCGCGCGAGATGCGGTCGCGGGCGGCCCGGACGTTCATCGCCGCGAGCCACTCGAGATAGTCACCGTGTTGAATGACGACGGACTGCTTGCGGCGCAGGACTGGAAATTCGCTCTCGATCTGGCGCTTGCTTTCCTCCGAGAGGTAGATGACACCGTCCAGTCTGGCGAGAAAGCGCTTCCACAGGTACAGGTTCAGCCCGCTCCGGGGCTTGTCGTGAGGGAATGCGTTGTGCGCAGTCCACACAACTTTGCCACCGCGCAAGCGGGTCGCAAATGAATAGAACCTGAACAGGGCGAACTCGGCAATCTTGCGCAGCTTCCAGCCCGGTGCCAGCACCTGCCGCTCCGGCCAGTGCACATGCAGCACATCCGGCAACTGCAATTGCACGACTCGGCGCCACGTGAATTCGTTGATGCGCTGCCCCTGTGCCTGGATTTGGGCATACAGGAGCGAGTTGTACGGATTCAGGCTGCTGTCGACGAAAGCCGGAAACGCAACGACCAACATGGAGCGTCTTTTTCTCGAGTGTGAACGCGCCCGGGATCGCAGCGCGTGATTCAACATGACGATAGCACAATCCCGTGCGACCACTATAACTGCCAGACTTCTCGAGAGTTCCGTGCATCCCTCGACAGGCTCGAGCGCTGCAGCAGGAAGCACCTTCCTGTTGGTTCGTGCGCTTCTTGCAATGCTGATTGACCCTATATAGACTTGCAAGTAAGGGTAGTGGTGGTCATGAAGCTTTCATGAGCTTTTCACCATTGCATGCGGTTGTATGGATTGCGTTCTTCGGAGTACTGCCATGTTCAGGCGCAAGAGCTCGTCCAACCAGGCGTCGGCCGTCTGCGACATCAATATCACCCCCCTGATCGATGTGATGCTGGTGTTGCTCGTGACGTTGATTGTGTCCCTGCCCATCTCGACGCATGCGGTGAAGCTCGATATGCCTCAGGCAAAGCCGCCCCAGAACACGCCGCCGCCTGAAGCAATCGAGCTTGAAATCGATTCCGACGGGACCTTGGTATGGAATGGCCGCGTGTTGGCCGGATTTCAGGAGCTGGAAACCCGCCTGCAGTCGGCGGCCCGGCAAAACCCGCAGCCGGAAGTTCATCTGCACCCCGACAAACACGTGAAGTACAACTGGGTGGCGCAGGTGCTTGCCTGCGTTCAGCGCAATCGCCTGGAACGGATGGGTTTTGTGAACACCGGTGAATTCACGGACTAGGCTGGCGGGCCGCGCAGACCCTGGAGCTTGATTTTCGGTCGCTACCGACTATAATTTCAGTAATTACTGAAATTACGGAAACGCCATGAAGCTCACGCCGGTCATGCAGCGGTATATTGTTCACTGGGGTGAAATGGGCAGCCGCTGGGGGCTCAACCGCTCGGTGGCCCAGATCCACGCGCTCCTGTTTCTGTCGCCCCATCCCCTGCATGCCGATGAAATCGCGGACACCCTCGCGATTGCACGCTCGAATGTCAGTGTCGGGCTCAAGGAACTGGTGGCGTGGAAGCTCGTTCACATCACCCACACGCTCGGTGATCGCCGTGACTTCTTCGAGGCCCAACATGACACGTGGGAGGTCATCCGGGAAATCATCGAGGGCCGCAAGCGCCGCGAGCTGGACCCCACGCTCGATTTCCTGAAGGACTGTGCCGCGCAGCTCAAAAACGATACGGAAACGCCCCCTGAGGTGAAGGAGCGCATCACCGGCCAGTTGGAATTCATGCAGACCCTGACTACGTGGTACGAATCGATCAACGCGCTGCCACGCAAGACGCTGCTCAAAATGATGCGCCTCGGTCAGCGGATCGCAAAGGTCATCGGCGAGTAGTCAACGGGTGCCCCCATGTCGCATGCCGCGTCCATTGAAAGTCTGCTGGGGGAGGTTGCCTGGCAACGTTTGCCGGCTGCGGTGCGAGCTCGCTTCCCCGATCCAGCGATTGCGGTTGATTATGTCGGGGAGTTCGAGATCGTCCGCGCCAGCCCCCTCGGACGCCTCATAGCCTGGTTCTGCCTGCTGTTGGGCACGCCGGTTGTACCGCGAACCGGTGTGAATGTGCCCGCGGTCGTTCGCGTGGGACCGACGCAGAGAGGCGTTGCCTGGAACAGGGAATATCAATGGCCCCGCAGCTCTGCGGATCTCGTGCGCTCGACCAAAGTGATCGGTGCCGACGGCACCTTGGTTGAGGAATTGCCTGCGGGACTGTGCATGCCTCTGGATGTGTACGAGGCTGCCGGTGTCCTGCATTTTGTGAGTCGCGGTTATTACTTTCGATTGGGGACATTGCGACTGTGGCTGCCACAGTGGCTCTCACCTGGAATCACACACGTTGCGCACCAGGATGAGGGATCGGGTTGGTTCCGCTTCACCATGACCGTTCGACATCCGCTGTTCGGGGAACTGTTCTATCAAACCGGCCGCTTCTGTGCGGCAGGGGCAGTCACATGTTCATAGTCTTCGCGTTGATTACCACTCAGGCGCTGCTGGGCGCGGTCGACAATCTCTGGCATCACGAGATCACGGAGCGACTGCCTGCAAAGCGAGCGGCCGCCGTGGAGCTCATGTTGCACTCGGCCCGCGAGCTCATCTACGCGTTTGTCTTCGTGGGGACTGGCCTGGTTTCGCTGGCAGGGCATCTGGGTTGCGCTGATTGCCGGTGTGATGTTGATTGAAGTGGCAGTGACCCTGCTGGACTTTGTCATAGAAGACAAAACCCGTCAGTTGCCGCCATTC